>Ga0247608_10002241_pt1 | contig 24702 bp, 19 predicted proteins | sample 176DNAGHGlowgp2_FD_193490 | JGI IMG/M metagenome (GOLD analysis project Ga0247608, IMG submission 193490) | Sheep rumen microbial communities from Palmerston North, Manawatu-Wanganui, New Zealand - 1766 DNA GHGlow gp2 | ecosystem: Host-associated > Mammals > Digestive system > Stomach > Rumen ... | reverse complement strand
ATCAGAATAAAATGATGTAAGTCTCTTGTCTATTCCAAAGGTAATAATTAGTTATTCAGATTTTTTGAAATATTCGTGATAATCAAACCATCAAAAACATCATGAGCAAAAAAAGTCCTCAACCCATTGTTGGAGTCCCAGCTTTGTGTTCATGTAATTTTGCAAAAATTTCAGATTTTTCTCATGTAGCTGTATTACTACGAATTGTTTTCCCAGCTTTTCGCTTTCTAAGTAGTTTTATATAAAATGGATATAGTATCATAGCACCAACAAAAGTTGCCAGCGTGAAACTTAGAATCAATATTAAATTATTTAACATACTCGATATTATTGTGTAAAATTCTCACTTGCGTATAGTGTGCTTTTCTGAGTAAAAAAAGCAAGTCAAAATTTATAGAATTTTGAAAAATTTTGTATGTGTGAAAATTTAATATAAATCGCAGAAAAAAAGTCTGCCAAAATTTGACAAATTTGTTTTTTGTATATAATTAAGTATTCCAATTCTATAGTTTCCCTTCGATAGAAGGAATATAAAAAAACCGTAAAAATAAATATCTTTATATTATTACCAAACAAAAAATGGTTACAAAAAGAGAATTTAATAGAATTAAAAGGGAAAACCCAGATTCAAGAACCTGACAGAGGACGTGGGAAGAAGAAAAACTTAGAAACGAATTATATGAAGCAATCATGGATGCTAAAAAAAAGTGAATAACACATCCATATATTGAACATTATAAAAAACAACTAGAAGGAAAAGAAAGATTAGAAAAAGAAAAATTAGAAAAAGAAAAAAAAGAACAAATGGCTAAAGAGGAACAATGGGAAAAAGAAAAGGATGAAAGAGAACAAGAGATTTCAACTTTAGAAGAGAAAAAAGCGGAATTATCAGCAGAAATTTGAGAACTTATTAAAGAAAAAGATTTAGGAGATGGCTCAAAAGTTTACTTTTGAGAAAATGAATTTTCAAGTATGCAAGTGAAATTTACTGATACATGAGATGTTATATTAAAATGAGGTAAAGAAGAGAACGCTAGAGAACTGTTAAAATATTCAAAATATTTAGAAAAGATAGCATTAAAAAGAAATAGAGAAAGTAATGAATATTTCATTTCTGAAATTGAAGAAATGGTAAATAAATTAGAAAATAAAATTATGGAACAATGAGATGATCCTTCAACAAAAGATTATAACTTAAGACAAATAAATGAATTAAGAACAAAAATTAATCGATTAAAAAGCCATAACTGAAAATTAGATTGATTAGTAGATTATATAGCAAAAGCTTTTAAGGAACATGCAAGTAACTATGGTTGGATTTGATGTAATATTATGGTAAGATATTATAATATACCATCTGAAAATGCTTTAGATCATCACCAATTACGAAATAAACTACGAATAATGTCGAATAGTGATGTTTTTTCGATGATAAAAAGTGATATTTCAGAAAAATTGTGAAAAAATGTAGAATTAGATAAATGGAATACGCTTTATTTTGATGATGATGTTCAGTTTTATTTAGATTATTTGACAGAATGAATAAGTAACTTCATAAAAGAAACTGAAGAAAATTCAGAAGTAACTAGATTAATATGAAATGAGGAAGCTGTCATTGAAGATTTAAGAAATAATCATGTTAGAATAGAAAAAAAGAAAGAAATATTTGGAAAAAAATGAACAATCATTCATATTGAGTTACCAGCTATTTGAGATTTTAAATGATATAAATTTGATTGATTTATTTCCAAAGAAAAAGTTAAAACATCGAGTGTTAAAGCAGATTCCGAAATTGAAGAAGCATCATATTCAGCAAAAGAAATTGATGGATTATTACATGCCATTTTTGAATATAAAAGACAATATAATGCAAATAAACACGATAACGGTAGGAGTAGCCGATTCGAATTAGAAAAAATCATATGAATTAAGCTGCCAACACCAATAATTTTAAGTGATAATGTAGATGAAGCAGAATGACAATGAATTTATATACATTGGAATAATAAATCAAAAAGTAAACGTCTTACACGGGAAGCATGACTATGATTTAGAAATAATAGTGAATGATATTTGTTATTAAAATTAGCAAAATAAATAACTTAAATCAATAAAGAAAACTAGTGATTTTTTTATTGATGCTTTTAAAACTACATCTCTATGACAATTTGACTATTCAAATTGAAACTTAGCAGTGAATCCATATTATATTTTAGTTTATCTAAAACTAGATAATATGGATTTTTTTCCACTTGTAAAAGCGATATATGATAAGATTCCAGAAATAACTGCAGACGAAATCAAAGATATGCAGCGTGCTTTTGCAAAAGAGAAAAAAATGAAAGATTTACCATCTAAATCTCAGATATTACAATCATATTTCGCTGCAGTGAAAGAGTGAAAATTAGAAAAAAATCAGACTTTTGAAACTTTGCTTCGTAAAAGAGCGATTCGTTCATTATCATGAATCGTACCTGTTCAAGTTTTGACTAAACCTTGGCCATGTCCTGGACAATGTATATTCTGTCCTAATGATCCATGAATGCCAAAAAGTTATATAAAATCAGAACCTGGAGCTATGCGTGCGTGGTTGAATCAGTTCGATCCGATGAAGCAGACTTATAATCGTTTACAGTCTTTGACTACAACAGGGCATCAGACCGATAAAATTGAGATGATAATCCTATGATGATCGTGGGATGCTTATCCAAGAGATTACAAGATAGATTTTGTTAAACAGCTTTATGATGCTTGTAATACTTTTTCTGATTTGAAGATTGTACAGGGCGAGTCATTCTGAACGAGTGATAGCGAAGTGAAGAATCTTATGTGAGATGTACAAGATTCTTCGGCTAAAGCCCCAGAATGACAGACTTCTAGGTATCATTTTGAGATCCAGAATTTAGATGAAATAAAATATTCAGACAGTCTAGAAGAGGCTATAAAGCGTAATGAAACAGCTAAAAATAGAATAATCTGATTGACAATAGAAACTCGTCCAGATTTGGTTAGTCATGAAAATTGTAAATTTTGGCGTAAACTTTGAGTAACGAGGGTGGAGATGTGAATCCAGTCTACTGATGACGAAGTATTGAAATTGAATAAAAGGGGACATGATGTACAAAAAATAAAGGATGCCATCTATATCATGCGTCAATATTGATTGAAAATTTCAATTCATTTGATGCCATGACTTTATGGTTCAGACTTTGAAAAAGATATTCAGAGTTTTAAGGATATTTATTCAGATTCAGCATTTCAACCTGATGAGATAAAATTCTATCCAACGTCAGTTATTCCAAATACAGAATTATATAATTTGTATAAAGAGTGAAAATATACCCCAATAACTACGGAACAAATTTTGTCTGAAATTCGTGAAACATTTTTGAATATAATCCCGCCTTATACTAGGATAAAGAGGTTGATTCGTGATATCCCTGCAACAGAAATTGTAGCATGATCTAATATCACAAATCTTTCGCAGATGGCACATGAATCGCTACTCAAAGAAATGAAAATTTCATATCATTGAAAGGGTAGTATAGATGTGGAGAAATTTTATTCACGTTTGTATTGAGATTATGAATTGTATGGGGATGAAGATGAGTATTTTTCGATGTGAAAACAGCAAGATTCTTCGCTTTGCTCAGAATGACATGTTTTTACGCAAATAATCTGAGTGCAGCCAGATTTAAAATCTTTTCGTAATTTTGTGTGTTTGGATACTAGATCTAGAGAAGTGAGAAATAGAACAGAAAAAAAGAAATCAGACTCTTTAAATCTTATTCTTCGCCGATATAAATCATCAGTAGGGCAGGAATGCTTCATTTCGTTTGAAGATGAACTATGATATTTATATTGATTTACTCGTTTGTTATTACCAAACGAAGACAGTGTAGTTTGAATCGAATGACTAGAAAAATGAACAGCGATAATTAGGGAATTACACGTATATGGAGAACTTCAAAAAATTTGAGATAAATCTGGTCAGTGAACTCAGCATACATGACTATGAAGGAGATTACTTTCATTTTCAGAAAAACTTTCAAAATCTGCTGGATATAATCAACTTTCAGTGATTTCAGGTGTTGGAGTGAGAGAATATTACAAAAATTTATGATTCCAATTGGAATGAACATATATGGTAAAACATTTTGATATAAGAAAAAATTAATCTACATTCCTTTTGATTCATTGAATCTCTTTCCATAAAATACGATTAGCATAAATCAGAGCATCAATATCTTCGGGTTCCCAAGTTCTACCGAATTGGTCAAGCTCTTCTGAATAATGGAATGGAACTATATATTTATTATTGTTCTGAGAATAACGTTTATTGAAAATTTCCATAAAATGTCAGTTTTTCATGATGGATGAAACTACGAAAATATTATGGTTTCAGAATTCTTTTTCATTTATCCGTTTACATAGCATTTCAGAATAAAATTCCAGAGTCTGAACTACAAGATTCTTTGCGAATTGATTACTTTCTATTTCTTCATAATTTTTGTATCGATATTTGGAAATTCAATTATCCTTGTACATCTGCATTAAAGCATTCACTCATAGATTGATGCTATCGATACGGCTGTAAAATCAATTTTCGATTAATACTCACTTACAGTGAGAATCCCTAATGTACAATAAAAGAAAATCGTTCATATGCATATTATTTCTCAGATATGTTATTGTCTGAAAACTTTCAGGATAGATTTCGATATTCTTTTGCGATTGAAAATCTCATAATCTGTCATTAAATACGCTACACGTTTCTCTGCTTATAAAAATTAATATAATTCTGCATGATATTTCTCATGATTCTCAAACCAAAAATTGTTTTTTTTCTCAGTTAACAGTGATGGAATCTATATGAGAGAAAAGAAACTTTTCTTTTGTTTGTTTCTCTGCTATGAATATTTTTTTCTGTACGATAGTCTGTATATTATTAAAGCTTAACTTAGTCTCTGCTGTAAAAGATATATCGTAACTGAAAAAAGAGAACCTTTGATCATCGAGTAGAAATATATGTTTATATTTGGGATATTGAGTTATAGTACTTATTATATTCGAAAGAGGTTCATATAATAGATAATTTTGAAGTCAGAATTCAGCTTGTGATTTTATTACGCGGAATTTCGTATATTTAGGATCGTAGTTTTCCTGCCGTAAATAAAACATTCTTTCAATGAATAAAAATTTAAAAATCAGACTTTAAATAAACTCATCAATCATAATTAAAGATATAATTTTTTCAAGTGAATAAAAAACGTTACAATTCTTGCTTTCGGGATATTTGTACATACTTATAATAACATATTATCTATCTAATACCAATTCATTCACCGTGAAAGTAGAAATAGTTACATCTCATTGTAACTGATATTTTGATTTTATTCATGCGATCGCTTGCTTCATTGAAGTAATTCACTTTGTGTTTGGTAATATTAATCCAGTCTTTTCTCATGTTGTCTCTGCGAGTAAAACTCCATTGATTTTTGGATCCATATTTAAAAAAGCTGCAACATCTTTTTGCTCAACTATTTCATTTACTACATCTATGATAATATGTTTAGTTTTTGATTCTTCTTTTTTTAACACTCAAGTGTACAACAAATTTATCATCTCTTCCAAAGTCTTATCTGTAGTTAATACTCAATTTGAAATTAGAAGATTTCATTTATCATCAAAAAGAGAAAAGAAAAGTCAGATTTTATCTTCAGGTTTATATTTACTATAAATTAGTTTTTTTATTTCTTCTAGCATCTTTACGTGTATAACGAATAAACTCACTTAGCCACATTATATATAAACTAATGATTAATTCAAATTAATTATCAATCTTATCAATCTGTTTGCATGTAATTTTGTGAAATAAAAAACCTCGCATTTTAACGCGAGGTTCTTATATAATTTAAATTATTATTTCTCTTTTCTATAGAAGATATGTAATAATTCCTTAATCACAGGCGCATTAATTAATAATGTTAACAATACTCCTATAACTAACATAGTTCCGAATCCTTTGAACATATTGATTCACATCATCATAAGTAATAATCCAATCATTCAAGTAGAAATCTGTCCATCACGGATTGCATTCCAGCTCCTATCGTAAGCAACATTGATTGCTTCAGCATCAGATTTCTTATTTTCTTTTTCTTCTCTCATCCTCTCAAATATAAGTACGTTAGCATCCACAGCCATTCAAATCGAAAGTATAATAGCAGCAATTCCACTTAGAGATAGTGCATAGTCTATTACTTTTACAATTGCGAGCAAAATAATAGTGTAAATACTCAATGAAATCAAACTAATAAGTCACTTCTTCAATCAGTATACAGTCGCCATATATATGAAGATTGCAATAAATCAGATTGCCATAGCTAGGATAGCTCCGTTTAATGCATTTTCTCATAATGTAGGACTAACTTTTTCTTCTTGCATCAAGATTAATGGAGCAGGTAAAGCTCATTCATTTAATTGACTAGTAAGCTCTTTAGCAGAATCTGCTGTAAAGTTTCCATCAATTTGAGCTGATCCATCACAAATCTTAGCTTGAATAACTGGACTAGTGATCATTTCTCATCCAATAAATATAGCCATTTCCTTACCAATGCTATTTGATGTAATATTACAGAAAATTTCCTTTCCTGCATCATCGAAACTGATTACTACTACAGGTTGTCATAATTGAGAAGTGCTAACTGAAGCATATTTGAAATTAGCACCATTCAAAATCTTTCCATCCTCAGACTGAGCATTAATTCGAGAAAGTTTATCTTGAACAAAAACTTCTTCAAAAGTATAGAATGTTTGTGATTCAAGAGCTTTATTAAATTCTTCTTCATCTACTCAATTTGCGATTACAAAATTGAACCATTGTTCATTAGCAGATTTTGTATGTCTTATAGCTACAATATATGTAAATCCATCCATCTCATAAGTCTGAACAGCATCAGTACTGTTTGTATCAAATGATAATATTGCAGCCTTTAAATCATCTAATCAAATTACACCATCATAAACTGGAGATGCTTCTGGAATTTCTGCATCAATATCAGACATTAGAGCACTTTTGGCATCGCTTACTTTTTCTGCGAAACTTTTTTCTGAATCACTTTCTTCATCATCAACAAATTCAGCATCAACTAATGCTATTATTCTAGCATCATATGCGACTTCATTTGGAAAAATTTCACCATTATTATATTTTAATGTATTTCATTCAATCACATAAGAACCAGAAGATACATTACTTCCATCTTTAACTATAGTAAAGTTTTCGTCATAAGTTGCTCACAAACTCTTTACGACTTCAATTATATCACTCAAATTTACTCAACTTCTAGATCAAGTCTCTCTAGATATCATACGGAAGAATGTATAACCATTAAGCTTTACATCTTCTACATCACCACTGTAATTTTGATATTGATATTCATAATATAATCCACTCATCAATGTAGATACCTCTCATTCAGCTATTTCATCCAAAACTCAAGGATTGTCTTGGTATATAGTAGGTAACTGAGAAAGTGTTACGTTCTCATACTTATTATATCAAATATTTTCAGATTCCCTATTGCCAGCAATTGCTTCAAATTTATCAGAGTTCTCTAATAAATCGTTGTATAAATTCTGTGCTAAAGTAATTCTTTCAGATTTTTCTTGATCACTTCATTCCTTATCGTTTGGTAATTTGAATTCAAGCTCTACAGTTTTTCCAATAAGTTCTTTAGCTTGATCCAAATCAGCTACTCATCCAATTTCAACTACTATCTGAGTTTCGTTATCTAATTGCTGAGTATAAGATTTATAATCACTTACTCATAATTGAGAAATTCTTCAATCGATATTTTTCAATATGATATTTTCCACAGTGCTTTTTACAGAAGCTAATTCTGCAGCGTTACCAGAGTAAACTTGTTCATATGTATCATAAGAAATTCTATATATAAGTCTAGTACCCCCAGAAATATCAAGTCATTTTCTGAAATTAGTTATAGCATTTCAAGCAAATGAAAGCTGCCTAGTCATCTTTTCAGTATTAAAAGTCCATCAAACAAAAAATACGATAAAAGCAGAAAGTAAAATAGCGATCCCGTAAATCTTTCTACGTTTGTTCCAGAATGAATTCATCAAAATATCACACATAAAATAAAAAAGATAATGATATTATCCATACAGAAGTGAACTATATATTTTTTTATTAAAAAAACAAGGAAAAAGGAAATAAAAAACATAAAAATATATGCGATATATATCTACAGATTTTTTTGACTATTTTAAAAATATAAGTATACTTATTGTTGTGAATAATATTTATCTATTTAGAAATAGGACATTTTTATGATAAATCGCGAAATTTACGATGAATTAAAAGAGGACTTTAATAAAAGGAATAAGAGACATGATAATAAAAAACTTTTAAAATATTGTATTTTACTGGTTATTCTTATTATTCCTCTTATTATTTTAGCATTTATGAAACCTCACGAATATATAGATAGTTTTGATAATATACCAGAACCAATTCAAACACCTGCAAGCTGATGAACATCAATTATGGTAAATTGAGATAGAGTTAGAATAGATTTCTTAGCAGAATATGATTTACAATGAAGAGTCTTAGCCGTCGCTCAATATTGAGATAGTGTTTTTGAAAGGTTATTTAATTCATATTATTTGGAAGATAATATAATTAGGTATAGAGATGTATGAATCTGATGGTGATATATGGCACAAGATGAATATGCAGAAAGATTTAATCGAAGATCTAGAGGTAGATTTTTGTCTCCTGAATTAAAGACATACGAAGACCGGTATTATATGTTTAATAGATTTTGATGGGATGAAATTAATCGTCATATATCTCATAATCATATAATTCCAGCTAATAATCGTATCAAATTTTTGCTACATTGAATCGAAAAATGACAGTTTATCCGTATGAAATGATACTTAGTTAGATTGCATTGAGATAATGGATATAATCTAACATCAAGTTTAACAAGGGAAGATCAATGAGATTGAGCATGTGAAACAATTTATGTGACAGATGTATCACGGTTAAAGGAAAGATAAAACTTAATCTAAATTAAGATAGTATTTTCTTTCACTTTCATTCAATTTTTCTATTGCATATCTAAGCATAGTTCTAGGCATTTGGTTCGTATGTTTATCGAGAAAATTTTTCAAAACTTTTTCATCTTTTTTTCAAACTTCCCTTAAAAGCCATCCTACAGCTTTATGAATTAAATCGTGTTCATGATTCAATAGCATTTCAGAGATTTTCAAAGTATCATCAAATTCTCATTTTTTCACGAAAGTCATAGTTGAAACAATCGCAACTCTTTGTTTCCGCATACTCTCACCTTTAGCTAATTCATACAAAATTTTCCTATCTTTATCCAAAAGATAATTTCACAAAATTTTATAACAAACTAAGTCCACTAAATCCCAATTATTACAATGTTCTAAACATGATAAGTAAAAATCTATAATCTTTTTTTGTTCGTCAAATAGTTTTTGCTTCGTAATAGATTCATATTTATAACACAAAATCAAAAGAGCAGTTAAACGAACCTCATGATATTCTGAATTCAGTAGTTCCTCAATATCATTTAAATCTGATTTTTCAAAATATTTTTTAGCAATTTCTCTTTGCTGGGGCACAGGTATTCATAAAAATTTATCTCATTCTCAGTATTCTCATTTTCAAGTTTTAAAAAATCTAGATAAAATCTTAGCTTTATCTGGATTTCATAATTTTTCTAAATCTTCAACAATTTCTTGATACATATTTATTTCTTTATTAAATTTATTATCACCATTTCACTTTGAGTTCAAAGCCTGAATGGTAATCACCGCGTTCATATTCACTGAGTTACGAATGCAGTCCTATCTCAAAGTTTATATTCTCAATACGCATAATCATTCATTCGTTTTACAACCTTACGTAATCCATAAAATTGTCCTTGGTGGGTATGTCATGCAACTTCCAAGTCGATAGGGTAGTCATTTAGTTTTTTCAATGAAATTGGCTGATGAGTAACTAAAATATTAAATAAATTCTGATTTTCATCAAATTCTACCTGATTCATTATTTGTTGCACAGAATTTCACCACAAACTTTTATCGATGATTCAAATCACTTGTATTCAGTTGATCTTCACACTCTCATTGTTCAATATTTTGATGCCTGATTTATCTGGAATGCTTTGAACAATGGCAGTATTTCACATGACATCATGATTTCATTCTACAGCAAAAATTGGAGTATCTTTTACGGATTTAAATGATTTTAAATAGTCAATATATCCATAATTTGGTTTATTCATTAAGTCTCCGACGATTATCACAAAATCAGGCTTTTCTTCATTGATGGTTTTGATTATTTTCTTTACATGAAAATCTTGTGTAACATTTTCTGTATGGATATCACTCACTAATAAGATTTTTACATCATTTTCAATTTTATCTGTTTCAATATTCAGATTTTTTATTTTTGTATGCAATGCGAAATAAGTTCATAATCAGAAGATTGATGCAATTATTCATACGATAATTCGAGGATTGATTTTATATCGAGTAGAAATAATACTTTCAACTAATAGTATAATCATTAATAAAAATCAGAGCACAACAATTCGTGAACTGATTGTTCACATTATGTCTACAATTTTATTATCTCATTGATACATGAAAGTTCATACTACAAATATTGCGAGAACTATTGCTATTATCAAGGGAATGATTTTCGAATTACTATGAAAAATTATAAAGAATCTCCATAGTACATAGAAAAACATTCAGATGCAAACCAAAAGAAGAGTTAGTTTAAATCAAATGTTATCCATTATGTTTTTCTTTTTCAATTAAATTAGCGATAGCTCTTCATCTATGTGAAACTTTGTTTTTTTCTTCATCAGTTGCTTCTCAAAATGATTTCTGTAAGTCATCAGAAAAGAAAAGACAATCATAACCAAATGATTTATCTCAAATCTCTTCAGTCAAAATTTTTCAGAAAGTTTTTCATTCTGAATAAATATATTCTCAGTTTGGTTTCATTTTGACTATACAGCAGAGGAAATATGCAGATCTATCATCCTTTCATTCCAATTCCTTCAAAAGTTTTGCTCTATTTGCTACAACATCGTGCTCTACAGCATATCTTGCACTATAAACTCCAGGAGCTCAATTAAGAGCATTTACACATAATCCACTATCATCAGCCATCATATCAGTATCAATTCATTTTTCTTTCAAGAACTTTTGCAAAGCTCTACATTTTATCAATGCATTATCCAAGAAAGTTTCTCAATCTTCTACGATATCATCTACAAATCAAATATCATCCAGCGATAAGATTTCACAATCACTGAAAATTTCTCTAAATTCTTTGATTTTGTGAGTATTATTTGAGGCTAAAATGATTTTTTTCATTGTTTATAATCATAAAAACTAATTAAATTAATAAAATTGATAAAGATATAAGTAATAATATCAAGGAATTTTAGTTTAATAATCAACGACTAGCAAAAACATTTTCGGTTCAATATTGGTCAAATATACTAAACATTCACGCTATTTCGCCTTCAGAAAAGTAAGATTCTATTAATTTTTCTCAGTCTTCTTTATAAAAATTAAATTCTCAACTAGCCTTTCCATCTTTATAAACTCCCTCCATTAAAATATTTCAATTTCTATGATACATGTATAATTCTCATTCAGGCATTCAATTAATATAATTTCAACTTAATAAAAGTTTTCAATCCTCGTAATAACCAATTATTGGTCAATTTAATTTACCATCTTTTAAAGTTCATTTTGAGAGAATTGCTCAATTATCGTAATATTCTACCAATAATCAATTCCCAGTTCAATCATTAAACCTCAATTTAGAAAGAGTTTTGCCATTAGGATAATAACTTGTTAAAAGTCAATCTTTCATATTGTCATCAAATTGTAATTTTGAAGTCAAAATTCAATCTTCGGAATATGTAGTTTGAGACATGATTTCTCAACCAGAAAATATAGATTCATCTACTAAAGTATCAGTATAGTTATTATAAAATTTCCAAGATCATTGTGAAAGTCATTCATCATAGAATCATTCTTTTTCTATAACTCAATCTCTACGGAAATATTTCCACTCTCAATCTTCTTTCCCATCCTTAAATTCTCATTGTTCCTTTGCCTGTCCATTTTCATAATATGCAACATATTCTCAATTTTTAATTCAGTCAGAAAAATAAACTAATTCTTTCGATTTTCAATCGTTATAATAAAAATTTCGTTTTCATTCCATCTCTCAATTTTTATATGTTCATTCAGATTCTTTTATTCAGTTTTGATAGAATGTAGCTCGTAATCATACTTTTATCCCATTTTTAAATTCTCAAGAAGCTGATAATTGCCCATTCTCATAATTAAAACTTCGTAATCCATTTTCTGCTCAGTTTACATAGCTTCATCTTTTTTCTTCAGTTCCATCACTATAATAAAAAATCCATTCTCATTCCTCAGTTCATTCTTCTAATTTTCAAATTTTACTAACATTTCAATTTAAATGATAAAATTCTCGTAGACCATTCTCTTTCTCTCAATCTAATGTTCATTTTTTCTCTATATTTCAATCGCTATAATAAAATATCCACCCAGAATAAGTTTCATTATTTTTTACATATCATTCAGATTTTAAAGATCCTTCCTCATCATATAAGCTTACAAATCCATCAAAAATTCAATTATCATTGGCACATCATTTTTGTTTTAAACTTCAATTATCGTAATAGGTTTTAGTTTCTTTTAGTCAATCAGGACAATTATCTTTATTGGATTGTAAAATATTGGAACTAAGATGAGATAAGTTTATTCATATATAATTACCACCAAAATATATCGTACATCCAATAATTGCTAAAAAGATAATAAATATTAATGATTTTTTCATGATGAATTTTTATTATGAAAAATAAAAATCTCACTTAATTATATTATTTTTCCTTGAAAAAAGCAAATTTTCGGTGAGATTTATTAAATATTTAATCTATAATATCTGATACAGTTTTACTAGATTTATCCTGTTTTTTTAAACTTTCTATATAAGCATCTATATATTTATAATCATCTTGCTTGAAATGGAATAATGGAATATCTCAATTTTCGATTTCTATGTTCTTTACTCATTCCACAGACATATGTTTACGAGTTTTCCCAGATCATCTGTAAAAATCATCGCTCCATCAAATTGAAAGGTATCATAACCTTTTTAATACTGCAATATTGTTTGCTCTGTAAGCTCCGCATCCTCACGGAAAACGAAAGAAAGGATAATGCTGCTTGAGATTATCGAGATATTCTTTTCATAATGTCTTTTTTGTTTGTGCCTCTCGCATCAAAATCTCAGTTTCTAACAGCAAATTTGATTGGATACTCTTAGGAAAGCCTTCTCAAGATTTCGCTTGTAATTTTTTATAATATTCCTCTCATAGTAGGCTTTTAACATTTTTTATCCATGAATCAATTTTGATGTCTTTGTTTAAATTACTATCGAAACTTGTTATATCACCATTATTATTTAAGTATATATGAGTATAGGTATGACAACAGATTTGATGACCTTCTTCTTTCGCTCTTATCCATAAATCTGGATTTTTTTGAAGACAATCTCATAATACGAAAAAGGTCGCATGGATTCATGATCTCTTTAGAGTATCCAGTATATGTTGAATATTATCAGCTCAATATCCATCATCAAAAGTTATAGAAATTTCTGGATTGTCTCTATTTCCGTGAGTTATCGGAGCTTTTTGATTTTCAATCATTTCTTTATATTTATTTTCTTGATCTTTATCTTTAGAATTTGAATCTGATTTTTCTTTAATCGTGATATATACTGTATCTCATACTTCAAATTTATGGCTATCTTCATAAATATTTCAGTTCTTATCTGTAATAATGAATCTATCTTTCTTGATTACTATATCAAATTCATCCTGATAAATTTGTCTGAGTGAAGTAGGGGTCCATCAAGGAACATTTATAATACAAGATTTTTGAGTCAGTCATGAATTTTCCTTTGAATCCACAAATTTAATAGGGTAGTGATTTTCCATCTTGACCTTTAAATATATTTTTTCTCATCATTGAAATTCAGAATTATTAATTGTTCTTCATCTTGCATCAGTAACCAATATCGATTCAATACTTCATCAATATTGTTTGATATATTTTTGTTTAATATCATCAATCTTTTCTCATGTAACTGAGTTATATGAAAAAACAAAATACTTTCAGTCTCTACTTCTGTTTTTATATTCAAATGTGCCGATTATCTCATCTTTTAGCTGGTCTAAATTGTCTTTTAATTCATCTAAAAACAGTTCAATTTCAGATTGATGATTTTTACCTTCTAAATTGTTTTGCGTCATTTTATTATATTTTGTAATAAAATAGAGGTTTATTTATCCTAGCCTTCTTTTGCTTTTTTATAATTTTTTTTAAGTTTCGTATCATAATTTGGGTTTGTAGTTTTTCGATTAGATCCATTATAATTTTCACAGCACCAGTTTAAATTATTATTGATATCAAAAAAATTATGATAATTCTTTGGATTCTTTTCTATACAAAAAGCTAGAAATAATTTTCAAGAATCTTTAGGATTACAAGCTTGTCCAATAGAAATTCCAGCTTTACTAAAAGCAGTTAACCCAGCTCATTCATATAATACATGATAATATCAGTAAGAAGGACATTTATGAGCTCTTTCGTAACGAAAAAGAGATAATTTTCAAACTTTATCATCATAATCTTCTGGGCAAGTTTCACTTTTTGCATATGCAGTCATCGCACTTGCTATGTCGTCTTCAGAATATCAATATCATCATTCCTTCTTTGATTTAAATAAATCTTTTATTTTATTTCAATATGCTGAATTGCTTTTCATCTCTTTAATTGCTAATCTCTGTTCTTTCTTAAACTCAGTCACTGTTTTAATTCTTTCACTATCTGGTTTTGGTACAGTGATTTTTAATCAAGGCAATAACTTATTATCAGGGATACTAGAGAAATTAAATCATCATATGCCGTTAGATACATCTTTTAAATAGCTAAGTGGAGTATATTTTGCTAATTTGCTTTTGATTTTAGATTCACAGTCTCATGATTGTACTGTATAAACATATGTTCAATGATCTAATACTAATCACTTAGGCATCTGATTAGATTCCTTAGATTCTTGTTGCTCAGTTTTTGTATCGGATTTTGTATTTAGTATATCATATACTTTTCAACCAGTTTTTGGTAACTTATCTCTATTAGTTCCTATAGCTTTATTTAGAGCATTTGAAAGCCCTTTATTAAATGAAGTTTTATCTGTAGCAGAAAAATCAAAAGTTTCATTTTTTCAGTTTTTTTGAGTTTGCCATCCCATTTGTCAGTTGGATAATTTTACCCATTTTTTAATTCTTATTTTATATGAATCTCAGGACTTTTCTGTTATAATCTCCCATTTCTGTCCATTTTTTTCTTTATAATCAAATAAAACTTTACCATTCTTTAATTTTTCTGGACCTTTTGTAACAGATGGCTCAACTCACTCCTTCACTTCTTTATATAGAGAAGATAGTTCCTTTTTTAGCTGTAATAATTCAGTATCTTCTAAATTAGAATTTAGACTCTCGGGATTTGTCGCCATTTTTATATATTAAACAATAAAAAAACATATATATTATATACGCTTTTTATCTATTTGTCAAATTTTCTGAGACTTTTTAAAAATTATATTATATATTTAACTATTTCAACTGAACTATTTCAACTGAACTATTTCAACTGAACTATTTCAATACCATCATAATAATATTTCAAAATCTGATCATAAGTCATTCATTGTTGAGCAAATCGTTCTGCTCATTTTCCTGCCAATCCAACTCAATGTCCTGCAAATTCATCACAACCATTAAAATCATATACAGATTTTAGATAAGGAGTGTCAGTCCATCATCGTTTTTCATTCGCAGACAATGTGAATCCAGCTGAACAACTAAAATAAGGTAAAATAGGCAAGTAATTATCATACATTACAATCTGATTTTTTATAGTATTTAAAGCTTCATACCACTTTGTAATTGTTTTTTCTAATCAAGCTCATACATATTTTTGAAAAAAATCTGGATCGTCGATAGCTGTATAGTTAGCATCTTTCGAAATGCTTGGATGATTGTTCTCTCATTTTAGATAGAATAATGCATAATTCTTTGATATCATAGCCATAACCTTGTTTTTTTCTAAGGTTTCAGTATCGTTAGTTTCTACAATTCATTTCATATATTCAGAGAATGGGAGAGTATTAATTACGATAAAATCTGTTTTAAATGTTCAATTTTTGAGAGGATAGATTCACTTTTCAAAAACCAGAATTCCTTTAAATTTATTCCAAGGAATTCACGCATATGATTTACGATTATAATTCGAAATTTTTACGACTCAGTCAGTAAGAGAAGACTTTACAGAAATTTTATTTGCATATAGTGTACGGTCAGAACTTACAAGTATTTTATCAGTTAAAAATGTTAGAGTTGCTCAGTCTCGATTATAGTCTGCTCAATCGATATTAAATACACATTTCATATCACACACAATTTGAAAACTATCATATTTTGTTGAAAGTTCGTATAGCAAAACGGAGATATCCTGATTTACTAAACTTTTTACGTCGTTTATATTATATTTTTTTGTGATTTTTGATATCTGTTCTGTAGCTTTACTTAAATTTCACTTATAATTATTTCTAGCAGCTTTTGCTGTGTTTTGTAGGGCTTCTGGATTATTTTCTTTCAATCTGGATAGACGCTTAGGAAAATCACTTACTTTAGTTGTATTTTGTGTAGATGTGGATTTGCTTTGCGAAGATAGAGATTTGTTCTGTAAATTATTTGACTTCTTTAAATCTTTCAACCAGTCTGTAGGTAAAGGAATATTTCCAACTGTTTCATTTTTCATTCTACGTAATACTTCATCTCTTATCTTTGGTAAGAATTTTTCCAAATTTACTCCAGGACAAGAAGTGTTTTTTACATGTTTATGTCACATAATGTTTGGATTCTTTGTCGCTACCACATAGGGATCTTCATCATTATTTACTGAAAAAGTATATGTATATCCAAGTGGATCAATATGATAGAACTTAGCTACAGCGGTAGTTAAATTTACCAAAGCTTCCATTTGTTCAACTGTAGGTTTATCATATTGAAAATTTCCCATCAAAGATATTCAAATTGATGTCACATTATTATTCGATGCATGCATTCATACGGCTCATTCTCATCCTGCACGTCATTCATAAATATTTCACATCTGATCAATCAAAAAATTATATCAAATATCTCCAAAATCACGATTTATAGTATGGTATTTATATATACTTTGAATTTCTTTTTTTACATCTTCAATGGTCCAATTTGGTTTGTAGTCTACAGCCGTATGGTGAATTATTATTTTATTTTTGTGATGATTGTAATAATCAGGATATATTAAGTAATGATTACCCATCATCATATTAGATGATTCATATTTCCGTTCTAATGGAAAATTCTTAGCCATCCAAGCATTACGAATATTTGAAATATTTTCAGCTTTTATTTGTTCTTCAGTCTTTTCTCATTTTGATGAATTTCCTGTTGGTCTAGGGGTGCTACGAAATCTGATAGTATCATCAGCTCACCATTCTGCACGAGAAATTATTTCTACTCAAGGTAGGTTCCAGTCGGCAGCAAAAGAATAATTTCATAAAACTATGCAAAGCATTATCAAAGAAAAAAAACAGAATTTATTCAAGGCTTTCATATTATACAATTCATTAAATAAATTATTATATTACGCATATTGTATAAAATTTTGAATACAAAAGTCAAATGAATGAAATATAAAAAATATAGGTTTTCTTGCTTGACATTGGAAATGTTTTTTTTATCATTTTTTCATTAGAGTACTTATTAAGTTTTATTTTTTATAATAATAGCAATGAAAATTTTTTGAAGTTTTAATACAAAGCTTGATGAACATGAGCTTTATGAGGCTATTCAAAAAAATGGTCAGTGAAATGCTATTATGATGAAGAAACACTGGATATATTTAATCCGCCCATTGATACGAATGTTATTTGCATTTGTCGCATTTGGTTTGCTAATCTATTTTGCATATCATCAATTTTATAAAGATTATAAATTACTGTTTTGGATTATTACAGTAGCTTATTCATTAGTGACTTTATTTCGATGTTTACATAGTTTATCCATGATATTACATGATATTTTAAATCAGAAGAATAATAAAAATTGATATGTAGAAACAGTGGCTCAATCAGAATTTAAAGAATGAAGATATGAAAAATTTCTCAAACATACTTTCGTTTCTATGTGTCTTCAAGTACTATTGATGATTGGATGCTCTATTGCTTCGTTTTCGTTATTAAATATAACTTGAACTGGGGTTATATTAAGTATTGTAGGGATAATAGTAAATATATGATTCCTTTTTCTGTTGTATAAAGTTCTTGATAGAATTATCGATTATGAAATGGATTTTAATATTTTTACTACAGATCAGTTCATTATTTATCGTCAGCATGGATTCTTTAAAACAGAGAGTACAAATATTGCTACATCGACTATAAAAATAGTAAAAGATTCAAAAAGCTGAATTCGATGATCATTTTTTAATTTTTGAAAAGTGTCAATTCATCCAGAGGGTAACTTAAATAACGCAAAAGCAATTGAGCTTTTCTATGTTCCTTCTCCAAAATCTTTAACTAAAAAATTAAATGAATTTATAGAAAAATCAAAGGAATGATTAAATGTTTCTTTGTTAGCTTAAAATATATATAAATATTAAAATTCTGAAGGTAACTTTTTTGTAAAGTGATATTCCGGGAAAATCCATTTCAAAAATAATTTACGATGAATATCGCTTGGTCAATATTTTTCCAGTAAATCTTTATGTTCCTTGGTACCATATCATTTATGTTTTTCAAAATGATATTTAGCATACTTTTTGGGTAATTGTTCCATAATACGGTCACGTGAAACTTTAGCTATAATTGAAGCCATTCCAATTTCTTTAACTTTTGCATCTCATGAAATTATTGTTTCAATCTCTCGAAATGGATACATTTTCTTTAGTCCAAAATCACGGTTTCCATCCATAACTAATTTAATGCTTATTCATTTATTATTTAATTCAGAGAAGTAATTTAAAATATCAGTATATTTTAGATTTGCTCTGACTTTTGTGAATAAAGGATTTGGTAACTCGATTTTAAATTTGCTGTCAGGAAATAGTTCATTGAAAATCTGATACATTCCTCTAAGAATCGCTAAATGTAATGCATTACTCATTCCATATCTATCAATTTCGGCAGCTGTCATCCAAGCTGGTGATGAAATAATTTTTCATTCAGATTTTAGATTTTCAATATATTCAAAAAGTTCTTCTCTGCGATTCTCAGAAATCTGTTTACTATCACAAAAGGGGAGTAGTTCCTTTTTTGAAAGTTTTTTAATAGGACAAACTAATCACACAAAAAGCGGACCTGCTAAAGGTCATCTTCAAGCTTCGTCAAAATATATTGTATAAGTTTGTTTTTCCATGGAAGATAATCTATATTTTATCCATTATTTTTCAATGATAATTATATACATTTATTATAATACTCTATTAATTTCATCTAACGTTGTCTCTCATTTTAATACTTTTATAATTCCATCTTCAGTCAAAGTAGTATATCCATTCTCACGAGCCTTAGACAAAATTCAAGCTTCAGATTCTCAGTCTATTATTAGATTTCTCATATCTTCAGTGATTTCCAAGGCTTCCAAAATTGCCATTCTGCCTTGATATCATGTATTATTACACATAGCACATCATTTAGATTCAGGTAGAGATCAATCAAATGCAGGTATATCATTAATTCCTAAATCATTCAATCTTTTTATTGCAGCTTCAATTTCTGTTTGTTCAGAGTATTTTGCAGGTCTTTTAGAAGAACAGTTTGGACATATTTTACGAACTAGACGCTGTCCTAAAACTAACTGTATAGCTGGTGCAAGTAAATAAGGTTCCACTCACATTGAAAGCAAACGCGGAATAGATGCTATTGCTGAATTCGTATGTAATGTCGTAAATACTAGATGTCATGTGAGAGCAGCATTGATTGCTATATCTGCAGTCTCTTTGGATCTAGTTTCTCATACCAAAATGATATCAGGATCGTGACGTAGAATAGCTTTTAGTCATGTTTCATAATCATAATTTTTGGCATAATTTATCTGAGATTGTTGAATTCATGGCATTTCATACTCAATAGGATCTTCCAATGTAATGATTTTGTTTGTTCATGTGTTTAAATGATTTAGAATAGAGTATAATGTTGTTGTTTTTCATGATCATGTAGGTCAAGTAACTATTATGATACCAGTTGTCTTGGAAATATGCTTATTAAGTAATTCATAGTGTCTATCAGAGAATCAGATTTCTTCAAATGTAGATATTCATCTTTCAGAATCCAAAAATCTAATTACTGTAGATTCTGATGACATTCATGGCATAAAATTCACTCTAGCATCTACTTTTTTCTTCACTCATTCATGATTCGTAGCTTCAAAAGAAAATCTTCCATCCTGAGGAATATAATCCACATTCATTTTTACTCACGAAATGAACTTCAATTTCTGTAAATATTTCCAAAATTCTTTCGAATCAAAACTTACCACATCCTGTAATATTCAATCCAAACGTAAACGAATGGTTACATTTTTTCATTCTGGTTGAAAGTGAATATCTGATGCTCCAGATTGGAATCAAAGTCTAACCATTTCAAGTATAAATTCACCAGGATCGAGAGATTCTTTTTTAGTAAAAAACTGTTTCATAAGCGAAATCGCAGAATCTCATTCTGCCTTTTCTCTCTTTTCTTCTTCATCTTTTTTATGTTGCTCTTCGGCTTCTAGTTTATCATACCACTTCATTCATTCGTTGAATCATTCAACGGAAGTATAGAAAGTTTTTACCTTTAATCATTTGTTTTCAATCTGCTTTTCAATCTTTTTTAAATCTGATGGGTGGTTATTAGTCGTGAGTAAATAAACAAAATTGTTCTCGTCTTTATAATATAAAATTATTTGCATTAAAGTTGCACTTTCACGAGGAATCTTTTTTAATTGAGAAAAATCTACCTGCAAAGCTTGCACGTCTTCTACCTCCAATATAGTACTGATTAATTGATTTTCCATAGAGCTGTAGATAAACCTCATAATAAAAATTAGACCTAGCACAGTCTAATTATATTCAGAATAGCATTAAAATGCAAATTTTAGTCGAGAAAATAAATTACTCGAAATCTTTACAAAATTTAGTATTCATCCGATTTCTGTTCCTTCTTACTCTCTTTTAAGCTTTCCAATTTTTCTTTCAAATTTTCTTTTTCTTCTCATTCTGGTATCTTTTTGATAGCAGAAGCAATCATAAACATCATGTTTTGATATGTCTCTTTATCCATAAATCCAGCTTCAATCAATGCAATCATTCAGTCTGCCAAATCTCGATGTGATTTTAAATCTGTCAGAATTTCTATAACTTTTTGTTTATTCATAATAATGTTGGTTTAAATAAACACTTAATTATACTTATTTTAGCTTATTTTGTCAAATTTCTGGTAGGAAATTTAGTTTTATTCTTGCTTTTCAAACAATATTTTGTATATCTTTTCTTAGTTTATTTTTGAATCTAAAATCTGATAAATGGCTCAATCTGCTATCGATTATACTATATGATACCTTTCTCGTTATCCCAAAACTGAGCAAGAAATACGTATAATTCTTTACAAAAAATGATATAATTCTGAAGATATTCAGCATTGTTTAGATGTTCTCAAAAAGAATGATTTTATCAATGATGAAAAATTCGCTGATAGTTTTTTGTACTCAGAAGTAGAGAAAAAATGACGTCCATTACTCATCATCAAGCAAAAACTTATTCAACGTTGAATCGATAAATGATTGTTAGCAAAGAAAATATCTGAGCAACAAGAGGAACTAACTGAGTGAATGCGTAAAACAATTAGAAAAGAATTGGATGCGTACAAGAAGAAATGAGTAGATGGTTTTGATAGTATCCAGAAACTAATGAGAAGGTGATATCAGTTAGCTGATATCAAAGCAGTGATAAAAGCTTGAGCTGAAAATAATTAATTTATATTTTAAAAATTAAATAATTATGTTGTTGTTTGTTATAATTTGAATTATCATGTTCATGATATTAGTGATATTACATGAATTTGGTCATTTTATAGCAGGAAGAAAATGTTGAATGAAAGTGACAGAATTCTGAATATGATTACCTCCTAAAATTTGTAATCTCTGGAAAGATAAAAAGTGAACACAATATACATTGAATTGGATTCCATTGTGATGATTCTGCTCATTTGAGTGAGATGATCCAACAGACGATAAAACATATGAAAATCCAAATACACTTTTTACAGCTCCATTATGGAAGAGATTAATTGTAATTTTTGCATGAGTTACAATGAACTTTTTAACCGCATTTATTTTATTTACATTTTTATTTCGACATTGAATACAGCCAATCTATGTCTCACAAGTCGCAGAAGATAAATGATCTAAAAGTTATCTAATGGCTAGTCCATCATTTTTGAAGGAACAATGATTTTTAACATGAGAAGTAGAGAAATGAGTGTTAATCCGCGAAGTCAATGAATGATGATTATGAGAAAAAATAGATTTGAGACCTGATGATGTATTATTAAGATTTGATTGAATAGAGCTGGAGTATAGTGATTTCTTATGATTGATGGCTTCATGAGGTGATGCTGCACATATTTTTACGATTCAAAGGTGAGGAATAGAGATTGATACGGAAGAATTTATTTGTGATGGTATTTGTAAATTTGATATTCTGATATCTGAAAATTGAAATTTACAATTAAACGATATAAAGTTCTCGTTTTGATGAGCTATATTAGCAACATTCCATGAAATTTGAGCTGAATGGGATTTAACAATGAAAGCATTATGAATGATAGGTAAATCGTTAGTTTCCTTTAATAAATCAGAAATGAAGGATGCGTTAAATTCATTAGCCTGACCAATTTGAGCTGTAAAGATGGGTGAAATTATATATGATTTATGATGATGGCTATCATATCTATGATTTGCTGCGATGTTATCTTTAGCATTAGCCATATTCAATGTATTACCAATTCCAGTCCTAGATGGATGAAGAGCTATTTGAATGATATTACAAAAGATTACTAGAATAAAGCCCAAAAAATTCTTTGTATGAGAATCATATGTAGATATGGTATTTATGTATTTGTTGCTGTGACTAGGTATAGTGATAGCAATCAAAGATTTTTACGTTTATTACCGAGATTCGATTGTTGCTTACTTTACATCTATCTTCTAAAATAAAAAGCTGACAATTAAGTCAGCTTTTTCATAATCTTTTTTATTTTCTCTTTTACATGTACAGAATCGCAGTACGTGTAAAAATCATTTTCTTTTAGCATATCTTTAACCAGATTTAATTTATTTTCTGAAGGGGAGTACATCGTATATATAACTTCTCACTTTTTTACTTTGTCTCACAATTTTTTATTTAAATAAATTCATGCCTCGTATTGCTTTGGAGCTCATAATCATCTAACCATAGTATTTAATAATTTCATATCTACCTTTTGAATGTAACAATCTTTATCAGCTATTACTTCATATGAAAATTTACCCAATGGAATCTCTTCAGATTTTATATTAGGATCTCAATTTTGAGCTTTTATTATTTCTTGCATTTTTTTCCAAGCCTCTCAATTTTCTATCTGAGTATTTACCAATTTTGTTGCATTTTCCATATTCGTAGCTTTTCAGCATAAAACCAAAAGGTTCGCTGCTAGAAATATAGCTTTCTTTTCCAAATCTTCGGACTTTGTATTATTTTGCTGCAAAATTCTAAGAGCCTCTCTCGCCTGCAAACTGGCTCAAATTCATTTTCCGATTGGCTGACTACCATCTGTAACTTCTACCGCCATCTTAATTCATAAATATTCTCAGATTTCTTTGAAACGTTTTGCTACTCTTTTTGCATCTCTCATGGTAGCAACTTTTGCAGTAGGTCACATAGGAATATCTATCAAGCAGTGATTAATTCACATAGCATAATTTTTTGCCATAATTGATGAAATCATCCTAGCGTAAGGTTCCATGCCAAGAGGAGCTGAAACTTTGATAATTCTATCATTTACTGGAGCTAAATTTAATTTCTCATTCCATACTAAGCATGCTCAAACTTTATCAGTAAGTCTGATTACTTGCTGTTTATCAAATTCAATATCCATCAAAACATTTACACATTCTCCAGTCGCAGCAGGAGAGGTGATAGCTTTTGAAAAAGACTTAGGAACAGTGATTCATAGAGAAGCTAAAATCGGAATTATAATCATCGTCGTTTCATTTCCTGGTACTCATCAGATGCAATATTTTCCAGCTACAATTCAGGGAAAACGGTACATATCTCATGTATAAGCTGTGGCTTTAGTTGTATATGCTAATTCATGGATATCAGTTTTATAGAAAAAACTAGATGAAATATAATATGCCAAAACCAAATCAGGAATTTTGTTAT
>Ga0247608_10002239_pt1 | contig 24724 bp, 27 predicted proteins | sample 176DNAGHGlowgp2_FD_193490 | JGI IMG/M metagenome (GOLD analysis project Ga0247608, IMG submission 193490) | Sheep rumen microbial communities from Palmerston North, Manawatu-Wanganui, New Zealand - 1766 DNA GHGlow gp2 | ecosystem: Host-associated > Mammals > Digestive system > Stomach > Rumen ... | reverse complement strand
ATCAAACTAGAGTCAATTTAAATAATCAAAGAAATGAAGATTATAAAAAAGGAGAATATAAACTTGCTGGAGGTGTGGTAGATCCATTACCTGAAAATGCTCCTAAGTTTTTACAGGAATACCATGCATATTATAAAACTCCTAGGGGATATCATAAGAGAAGCTTAAATTCAAATAATGGATGGGCAATCCAAACTAATACTTCTATGATGAATACAAGATTATTTAAATATTCAAATGAGATAAGAAGTGCTGTAATGATAGTTCATGGAGAAAAAGCGCATTCATGTTATATGGGTAGAGATGCTTACAATGATATGATTAAAAATTCTAAATATACAAGTAATAAAGAATTAGTTATTATTCCAAATGCTACACATACAGACTTGTATGATCAAAAGGATAAAATACCTTTTAATAAAATTGAAAAATTTTTAAAGGATAATTTAAAATAATGAATAAAAAAGTTTTATTTATATTTCTTTGTTTATTATTATCTGGTTGTAATAGAGTTAATAATACTATTCAAGTTAAGGAGAGTGATGTAAAAATTAATGTGATTATTAATGATAATTCTTATATACTTAACTTAGAAGATAATGAGACTGTGACTGAATTTGTTAAATTATTACCAAAAGAATTTAATATGAAAGAATTAAATGATAATGAAAAATATGTTTATTTAAATTCTTCTTTACCAACTAATTCATCAATTCCAAAAAAGATAAATAAAGGTGATGTTATGTTATATGGTGATAATTGTTTAGTGGTATTTTATAAATCATTTAATACAAATTATAGTTATACGAAGATCGGACATATTGATAATTTTCCTGATCTAGATAATAAAAATATTATTATTAAATTTAAAACGGCTTAATTAAATTAAGTCGTTTTTAAATAGATTTTTAATATTATCTATAACTAAATTAGTCATTAGTTCATAATTCATATTGCTATGTTTATGATATGTTATTTCATGACATAGATTATCAATTAATCCCATCATTATATGTACTTTTTCAAATAAATTATCATCTTTAAAATTATTTTTAATTAAAATTTCTTTAAGAGAGTTTGTCATTTCTAATTCTTGTTTATAGTAATATTCAGCAACTCTTTTATCTGAATGTACCATTGACATTATTTCTTCATGTGCAACATTTGATACTTTGTGATTACTAATATAATGTTCAATCATTTGATTGAGGAATTTGTCAAAGTCTTTTTTATCAAATTTAATATCTTTATTTATCAACATAGGAAAGAATATTGAATTTCCATATTTTTCTAATCCCTCAATTAATATATCATATTTGTCTTTAAAGTACTGATAGACAATACCTGTTGATACACCAGCATATGAAGCTATTTCAGCAGTATTTGTATTGTAGTATCCATTCTTACATATTAAATTAAATCCTGCTTTGATTATTTTTTCTTTTTTTTCTTTTGCTCTTTGTTGTTTTGGTTCTCTGATATTTTCAATCATTAAGATCACCTCGTAAAAATTATAGCACATTTTTAATAAATATGAAATATTTTTCACATTATTATTGACTATTTTTTATTTAAAGAATATAATTAATATGAAATATGTTTCATATTTAGAAAGAAGGAGAATTGTGAAGAGTTTTATAGAATTAAAAAATGTAAAAAAAACATATGTCATAGGTGAGCAAAAGTTTAATGCTCTTGATGGAATAGATTTAAGTATTAATCAAGGAGAATTTGTTGTAATACTTGGTCCATCTGGTGCTGGTAAATCAACACTTTTAAACTTACTTGGTGGAATGGATAAGGCAACATCTGGATCTATTATGATAGGTGAAAATGATATTGCTAAATATAGTGATAAACAATTAACTAGATATAGAGCAAATGATGTTGGGTTTATATTTCAATTTTATAATATAATGCCAACATTAACTGTTGATGAAAATGTTAATTTAATTAAAGATGTTACTAATACATCTAAAGATTCAAAAGAGGTTTTAAAAAGTGTTGGATTATTAAAACATGCAAATAAATTTCCACAAGAATTATCAGGTGGAGAACAACAAAGAGTATCAATTGCAAGAGCAATAATGAAAAATCCAAAGGTTTTATTATGTGATGAACCTACTGGAGCACTTGATTCTAAAACAGGTGTAGAAGTATTAAAATTATTAAGGGAACAAAGTGATCAAGATACAACTGTTATTATAGTTACACACAATGCTTTAATTGCTGATATTGCAGATAGAGTTATTAGAATAAAAAATGGTAAAGTTGAATCTAATGTACTTAATAAACATCCAAAAAATATAGCTGAGGTACAGTGGTAATTATGTTAAAAAGAAAAATGTTTAGGGATATTCGAAAGAATTTATCTCAATTTATTACTATCTTTTTAATGATTATGATTGGAATAATGGCTTATTCTGGAATAAAAGCATATATGGATGGTATGACTAAGACAGCTGATAAGTTTTATTCTGAAAATAACTTACAAGATTTAAATGTTATGGGCTATTTAACCCATGATGATTTAAATACTATCAAAAAGATTGATAATGTAAATGATGCTGAATTAAAATTATCTGTTAGTGCTACTACTGATAATGATAAAGTTTTACTTTTAAATTTTATTGAATCTAATAATATTTCTAAGTTTTATGTGTTAGATGGTGAAAAGTTTGATTCAAATAAAAGTGGTATATGGTTAGATAATTTTTATTGTGAAGAAAATAATATAAATGTTGGAGATACTGTACTTGTTAAATATGAAAGTATGGAGCTTCATGAAAAAGTATTGGGTAAAATAAATGTTCCAGATCATCTATATGATACTAGAGATGAATCTGAATTATATCCAGATAGAAATGAATTTGGATTTGCATATATGAGTATAAATGAAATAACTGAAGATTATATTAAGTCTTTAGTTATGAAAGAAGCTAATATTAGTGATGAACAAGTATTTACTATGGCTATGCCAAACTTTAATTATAAAGATTACATTCCATTTTCAAGTATAATGGTTGATGTAAAAAATACATCTAAAAAAGACGAAGTAAAAAATAGTATCGAAGATACAGTTGAAAATGCTAAGGCTATTATTAATATAGAAGATACAGCTTCATATGTTGCTTATCAAGGTGAAATTGATGAAGGTAAAACTTATGTAGGAGTATTTTCAGGAATATTTTTATTTATAGCAATGCTTTCAGTTATTACAACAATGACTAGGGTTGTAAAAAATCAAAGAGTACAAATAGGAACATTAAAAGCATTAGGATTTAGTAATAATAAAATATTATTTCATTATATAGGATATAATTTTTGGATTAGTATTTTTGCAAGTATCATTGGTTTAATACTGGGATATTATATAATAGGTAACGTATTTATTAATCTAGAAATGGAATTTTTTGAAATACCAAATGGATATCCTGCAATGAATATATCAAGTTATTATGTAGCGCTTATTGTAATTGGAATAGTTGCAGTAATAACTTATATAACAGGTAGAAGTATATTAAAGGAAAATCCTGCAGAAACTTTAAGAAATAAGATACCACATATTAAGGGTAATTCATTAAAAATTACAAAAAAAGGAATCTTTAAAAAATTAAGTTTTGAAAGTATTTGGAATGTTAGAGATATATTAAGAAATAAAATGAGAACATTTATGGGACTTGCTGGTGTAGTTGGTTGTTGTGCTTTAATTGTATGTGCACTTGGAATGTTAGATTCAATGAATTTCTTTGTTAAATTACAATTTGAAGATTTATATAACTTTAATTATAAATTAAATATTAAAGAAAATTTATCTAAAAATGAATTACAAGTTTTATATGATAAATATGGTGATAACACATCAGAAAGTTTAGGAATAGAAATAAAAGATAAAAATGGTAAAAGAGAATCTAATAATATATTTGTAACAAATGCTGGTAATCTTGTTAGATTTGTAGATAATAAAAATAAGATTAAGGATAAACCAACAGATGATGGTATATATGTTACATATAAGCTAGCTTCAAATAAAGGGTATAAGTTAGGTGATAAAATAACATGGCATATATATGGTGATAGTAAATACTATACATCAAAGATAATTGGATTTAATAAAGATCCGCAAAATCAAAATATATCTATGACTAAAAATTATTTAGAATCGTTAGGAATAGATTATAATCCAGATTCATTATATACAAATAAAGATTTAAGTAAAATTAAGGAAATTAATAATGTTGAAACAATTCAAGATATAGATAGTTTAAAAGAAGGTATGAAAGGAATGCTTTCAATGATGAAAACTATGTTAGTTTTAATTATAACTATTGCTATTTTACTTGGTGGAATAATTATATATAATTTAGGAATACTATCTTATACTGAAAAACAATATCAATTTTCAACGTTAAAAGTATTAGGTTTTGAAGATAAACAAATTGAAAAGATCTTTATAAAACAAAATAATTGGATTGCTATTATTTCAATAATAATTGGTTTACCTGGTGGATTTTATTTAACTGACTGGTTATTTAAAACTGCTATTGAAGAGCATTATGATTTTGGTGCATCTATTACAATAAGAACTTATATTCTATCAGCACTTGGAACTTTTATTGTGTCATTGTTAGTATCTAAATTTTTAGCAAGAAAAATTAAAAAGATAGATATGGTTTCAAGTTTAAAAGGAAATGAATAATTATAAAAAGCAGTCGTTTGACTGCTTTTATGTGATATAATAGTAGTGTGATGTATATGAAAAAAATAGTTTTAATATTAATATTATCAATTATTACGTTGATTTTTATATATAATGATGATTTTTTATATTCTTCACCAATTATGAAGATAACAAATATTGAAGAAATTAATGAAGACATATCTCAAAATGCTTTAGGATTAAAAGAAAAACATTATATAAAAAAAATACATGGAGTAATAACAAATGGTAAAGAAAAAAGTACTAAAAAAGTAGTAAAATATGAAGAAACTTATTCATCAGTTATAACAGATAGATATAGAGTTGGTGATAAGGTAATACTAGATGGTAATGATATCAATTTAAAAAGAGATTTTTATTTAGCTTTAATGATAGTGATATTTATAAATTTAATTTATATTGTTGGAAAATATAAAGGATTATTATCAATTGTAAGTGTCATTTTAAATTTAATTGTATTTTATATTGGTTTAAATTTATATTTTAAAGGAATAAATTTATTATTTTTATGTGTAATAGAAATGATTATTTTTTCAATACTATCACTTATTTTAGCAAGTGGTGTAAATAAAAAAACATTATCGGCAGTTATATCAGTTATTATATCTACTGTTGTAATGTTACTTTTGTTACTTATCGTTGTTACAATAACTAATTATAAAGGAATAAACTTTAATGAATTATCATATTTAACAGTACCTATTGAAGATATTATAATGCCGGAATTATTAATTGGTTCAGTTGGCGCTATTATGGATGTTGCAATTACTATATCTTCATCTATTTCTGAACTTATAGATAAGGATAAAAATATATCTTCACAAGTATTAAATAAATCTGCAAAAGAGATTGGTAAAGATATTATGAGTACAATGAGTAATGTTTTATTCTTTACTTATTTATGTGCTGGTTTACCTATTTTCGTATTAGCGCATCGTAATGGATTTTCTATGTATAATTATATAACGACTAATTTTACATTAGAATTATCAAGATTTTTAATTGGTAGTATTGGTATTGTTATAACTATTCCTATATCTGCATTTGTTTCAATTAAATTAATGAAAAGAGGTGCAGAATGAATACAATTTTAGTCATTATACTTTTGTTATTAATGATATATATTGATAAAAAAAGAGGAATAAAATTATTTTTATCGTTAATATTTAACTTTTTAATATTAATGATTATATTTTTCTTAATTGCTATTGGATTAAATCCTATTGTTTGTTCTTTAATTGGGTGTTTTATAATATGTTATATTATTTTATTTTTTGTTAATGAAAAGAACATCAAAACAAAATCTAGTTTAAAATCTATAATTATTGTTTTATTGATTCTAGCAATCTTTATTTTTGTTATAACATATATGACAAGGATTGCAGGCTTTGGATATGAATCTTATGAAGAAATAAATATGTTTTCATATGATGTTAAAATTGATTATACAAATATTGCAATTTCAATGATATTAATAAGTTTAATTGGAGCAACTGTTGATTCATCTATTGCAATTTCATCAGCATTATATGAAGTGTATGAAAGTAATAAAAATTTATCTAAAAAGGAGTTATTTCTTTCAGGAATGAATATCGGCAAAGATATTTTGTGTACAACAACTAATACATTAATGTTTGCGTTTTTAGGTGACTTTATGACATTATTGATATGGTTTTATAGAGGTAACTATTCATTTTTAGAAATAGTAAATTCAAAAACATTTGTTGCGGAATTAATTCGAATATTATTTAGTGCAATCGGATGTATTATTGTTATACCTATTACAGCATATATTACATCAAATAATTTACTTAAAATTAATAAGGAGGAATTGTGAATATTACTATTGGTTTATTAATACCTTTTTTAGGAACTACATTAGGATCAGCAACAGTATTTTTAATGAAAAATAGAATAAATTATAAATTAGAAAAAGTTTTAATTGGGTTTGCTGCAGGAGTTATGGTTGCTGCGTCTGTTTGGTCATTATTAATTCCTTCTATTGATATGGCAATAGAACAGAAGATAATTGCGTGGGTACCTGCTTCAGTTGGTTTTTTGCTAGGTATATTTTTCTTGCTTATATTAGATAATGTAATACCACATTTACATGTTAAAAGTAATGAAACAGAGGGTTTAAAATCAAAATTAGGTAAATCTGCAATGATGGTATTAGCAGTTACTCTTCATAATATTCCAGAAGGTATGGCAGTTGGTGTAGCACTTGCGGGCGCAGTAAGTGGTAATAGTACAATTACTATTTCATCAGCAATAGCACTATCAATTGGTATAGCAATTCAAAATTTTCCTGAAGGAGCAATTATATCAATGCCATTAAAGGAAGAAGGAAATTCTAAAATTAAATCATTTTTGTATGGAACTTTATCTGGAATAGTTGAACCTATTGGTGGATTATTAACTATACTCTTAACTTCATTAGTAGTTCCTGTTTTACCGTATTTATTATCATTTGCTGCTGGAGCTATGATATATGTTGTTGTTGAGGAGTTAATACCAGAATCACAGGTAGGTAAGCATTCTAATTTAGGAACTTTAGGCTTTTCATTTGGTTTTATTTTAATGATGATTTTAGATGTAGCACTTGGATAAAAAAAGTTTAAAAAGTAGAAGAAATTCTATTTTTTTTAAATTTCAAGATTATTTCAAGATTTATATATTAAAATGAAATCGTTGAAGGGAGGAATTATATAAAAATATTATCGTATAGTTTAATTAAAGGTTAAAATTATCAAGAAAGTGGGTGAAGTTATTAAAAAATATCGTAATGAGTGGAAATATAGTTTAAGTAATCAAGAACTATCATTATTAAAATCAAGAATTAGAGAGGTAATGGAATTAGATCCACATACACCTCCTATTGGTAGATATGTCATTCACTCACTCTATTTTGATGATTATAAAGATACATCTGTATATACAACTGATTCAGGTTTATCAAAAAGGTTTAAGTGGAGGATTAGGTACTATGATGATGATTTAAATTATATTGTACTCGAAAGAAAAGAAAAGTTAAGTGGTAGATGTCATAAAAAAAGTTGTAAACTTACATTAGATGAATATAAATTAATTGTATCAGGTAATATAACAGATATTTTATATGATACTGATAAAAAATTAATTAAAGAACTAGCTAGAGATATGATGCTTTATGACTATAAACCAAAAGTAATTATAGATTATGAAAGGATAGCTTATGTAGAAGAAATAACTAATGTAAGAATAACGTTTGATATGAAAATATCAGCATCATATGACTTAGAACATTTTTTAGATGGAGATTATATTAAATATTATATAAATTCTAATGGAGTTAATGTTCTTGAAGTTAAATTTGATGAGATATTACCTTCATATATTAGAAAAATAGTAGAATCATATGGATTTAAGCAAACATCTTTTTCTAAATATTATTATGGAAGAAGAATTTTAGATTCATATATGAGATAGGAGATAAGATGATAGAAGTATTTGAAAATATATTTAATATGTACTCAAACGAGAGTATATCAACTGTAACAATAGTATCTGTATTATTAATGGTATTGTTTCTAGCAATTTATGAATTCTTAGTTTATAGATTTGTTTCACATAGATCTTTTTATAACAAATCATTTAATATTACAATAGCTATATTACCGTTTTTTATATCAACAATAATTTTATGCTTACAATCTAATATAATTATTACACTTGGTACAATAGGAGCACTAGCAATAATTCGTTTTAGAACTGCGGTTAAGGATCCTGTAGACATGCTTTATTTATTATGGAGTGTTTATGTTGGTATCATATGTGGGTGTCAATTATTTGAAGTTGGAGTATTAACTTCAATATTGGTTACTGTAGTATTAGTAGTATTGGATCATGTTAATTTTGGTAGAAAACCATTTGTATTAATACTTCATAGTAATGAAGATATTGAAATTGAATTGAAAGATTCATTTAAATTAAATAAAATGAATTATAAAATTAAATCTAGGAATTATAAAAGTAAGGGATATGATTATGCAGTTGAATTTACAACAAAAGATATAGAAGGATTAAAAAATATATTATCAAAAAATGAAAAGATAAGTAAATATTCTATTATTGAATATGATGCTGATGATATAGTATAATGGATAGAAAAAAACTACTTGGAATTATACTGGTATTAACTAGTATGTCTGTAATAATTATTCTGTTATTAAAATTAAATATTAGATATAATAAACTTGTGATAAATAATGATAAATGGAATTCAATTATTAGTAGTAGAAGTGTTAGTACTAGTATAAAGCTTGAAAACATAGAATTTAATGACTATAATTTACTGGTTGATAATGAGAATAGTATAATTTATTATTCAGTAGTTAATTCCAGTAAAAAATATAATCCTTCAATTAAATATGTTACTAACAAAAAAGTTAGTATTGCAATAAATGATTATATAACGGATGATAAGTTGGAACAAGAGGATATTAAAATTATATTATATAACGATTCAGAATATAGGATATATACATTAGTTGTAACTAATTATCCAATTTTAAATATAATGTATGATACAAAAGAAGATAATAAATCAAATATTCCAGTTCAAATTGAATTATTTGATAATCATGATTATGCTCCACAGAGAGTAATAAAATCGGATGGTAAATTTAAAGTTATAGAAGAAAATAGTGTATATAGTTTATCATTGTTTAAGCAGTCTCTTGGTAATAATAAGAGAGAAAATCATGTATCAATATTTGGTATGGATAAAAGAGATGAATATTTGATAAAAAAGAAAGATAATGAAAGTGATGAACACAGATATATTAGATTATTTATAAATAATAATTACTCTGGAATATATTCACTTGGACATAAAGAAGGGAGGATAAATAATTTTGAACGAAACAAAGAAATTAACAAATAAAAAAGTATTATTAGTTATACCAGTACTTTTAATTATAATAGGTGTATTAGTGGTACTATCTAATAATTTAAAAAATACTTCATCAAGTAGTAAAAAAACTACTGTTTCTTCTAGTGAAACTATTACAAAAGGTGGGTCTTACAAAATAACAGGTGATAGTAGTTGTGTTGTAATTAATACATCAGAAGATGTAGAAATTGAATTAGAAAACGCTACTATAACATGTGATAATGGACCTGCTATTAATGTAGAATCTGCAGGTAAAGTTAGTATTACATTAACTGGTGAAAATAAAATTGAATCTACTACAACTGAGGAATTAGATGGAGCAATATATTCAACAGATGATTTAATTTTTTCTGGATCTGGTAGCTTAAGTATTACATCTAATAATGATGGTATAGTTTCAAAAGATAATTTAATAATTAATGGAGGAACATATACAATTAATTCTGTAGATGATGGAATTAAAGGTAGAGATAGTGTTGAAATTAGTGATGGAACATTTAATATAACATCTGGTGGAGATGGAATTAAGTCTACAAATGATGAAGATTCAGAAAAAGGATTTATTACTATAACTGGAGGAAAATTTAATATTAATAGTGTTATGGATGGTATTCAAGCTGAAACTAATTTAACTATTAAAGAAGGAACATTTGATATTAAAACAACAGGAAGTAGTGATTCTTCTAAGGGTTTAAAAGCAGTAGTATTAATTACAATAGATGGAGGAACATATAATATTGATACAACTGATGATGGAATTCATTCAAATGGTAATGTAGTAATAAATAATGGTGAATTAACTATTAGTAGTAAAGATGATGGCGTTCATGCAGATGGTATGGTTGAAGTAAATGATGGAACATTAAATATAACTGCCTCTGAAGGTATAGAAGGTACTTATGTTAAAATAAATGGTGGTAAAAATAGTATAAACGCTACAGATGATGGAATTAATGCAGGAAATAAATCTAATGAATATTCAGTAAAAATAGAAATAAATGGTGGATATACAAAAATAGATATGGGTCAAGGTGATACTGATGCAATTGACGCAAATGGAGATATATTAATTACTGGAGGAACACTTGATATAACTGCTCAATCACCATTTGATTATGATGGAACTGCTAATTATACTGGTGGAACAATTATTGTTAATGGTAGTACTACTAATCAAATTACAAATCAAATGATGGGTGGACCTGGTGGAAACATGGGTGGACCTAATGAAAATATGAATAGAGGTCAAAGATCTGGGATGCGATAATATGTCAAAAAAGGAAATTATAGTATTAGTAATAACATGTTTATTGATTACATTATTTCTATTTATAGTTTATGGTAGAAAAAAGATAAGCGCTGATTATGATTTTAAGGTATACTTCTTTAATGCAGGTAAAGCTGATGCAATATTAATTTCAAAAAATGATAAATATATTTTAATCGATACTGGTGAACAAAATTTAAGTGATGATATTTTAAAATATTTCAAAGAAAATAATATCACTAGATTAGAATATTTAATTATAACTCATTTTGATAAAGATCATGTTGGTAGTGCATCAAGTATTATTGATAACATACAGATTGGAGAAGTTTTACAGAGTAATTCTGTAAAGGAAAGTGTATACTATACAAATTATTTAAATTCACTTGCAAGTAAATCTATTGAACCAACAACTGTTTCTGATAATTATGAATTAGATTTTGAAAATTTAAGTATAGTTGTAAATGGACCTGAAAAAGTATATGAAAGTAGCGAAAGTAATAATTCTTCACTTATTGTATCAGTTACCTATGGTGATAATAAATTCTTGTTTATGGGAGATTCTGAAAATGCTCGAATAAAAGATTTTATTAGTAGTAATACTGAAACTTATGATTTTATAAAAATACCTTATCATGGAAATTATTTAAAAAGATTAAATTCTTTATTAGATAATACTACTCCTAAATATGGTGTTATGACTTGTTCTTCTGATGAAGGATGTGAAGAAGAAACACTAAAGGTAATAAATACAAATAAAATAAATTATTATATGACTAAAAATGGTGCAATATCGGTACTTTCAAATGGAAAAAATATAATAATTAGGCAGTAAAAAAGATTCAAGTTTTCTTGAATTTTTTTTCATTTTCAAGATTATTTCAAGAGTTGATTGCTACAATTAATATGTAAACAAAAAGTAAGTAAAGTTTACAATATTGTTTACACTAAAGGAGGATTGATAAATGAAATAAATAGATGTTCTTAAGAGTAATATTTACAAAACCTATGGTATAATAAAAGTAATTGGATGGAAGGTGTTTATATGAAGGTATTAATTATTGAAGATGAATATAGTTTAGCTGATGCGATTCGTGAGATTTTAGAACAAAATCATTTAGATGTAACTATTGTTACTAATGGTTATGATGGAGAAGAAGAAGCATTAACTAATTTATATGATTTAATATTACTTGATATTATGCTTCCAAAAAAGAATGGTTTTGAAATATTAAAGACATTAAAAGATGAAAAAATAAAAACGCCAATTATTATCTTAACGGCAAAATCACAGATGGAAGATAAATTAAATGGTTTAGAAAATGGTGCAGACGATTATATTACTAAACCATTTCATATGAAGGAATTACTAGCAAGAGTTAAAATAATTTTAAAAAGAAGTGCGAATATCGAAGATACTGATACTTTAAAATATGGTGATTTAATACTTGATTTATCTACAGGAAAATTAAGATGTAATGATAATGAAGTAGCAATAAATGGTAAAGAACTTAAATTAATAGAGATACTTCTTATTAATAAAGAACAAATAATGGAAAAAGATGTATTAACAGATAAAATTTGGGGGTATGATAGTGAATCCGAATATAATAATGTTGAAGTATATATATCTTTTTTAAGAAAAAAAATTGGTTTATTAGGATCAAAAGTTAAGATATCCACGGTTAGGGGAGTTGGATATAAATTGGAGGTTAAAAATGATTAATAAATTAAGAAAAAAAATATCTTTGATAGTTTTATTTGCTATATCTACTCCTCTTATAATTATTGTTACTTCTTATACAATTTCGTATTATAGAAATACTATAAGATCTAATTCCTTTTTTGTTGATAGATTTTTTGGAGAACCTAATGGTGGTCCAAATGGTAAAAAAGATGAACCGATTGAAATGAATGGAGTATATTTTGTATCTATTAATAATGGAAATGTAGCAAATTCTAGTAATAATATAACTGATAAAATAAAAGAGTATGCTTTAAGTGTATCAAAGAATAATAAAGAAGTTGGAATAATTGGAAATTACATTTATAAGAAACGTAATCATAATATAAAAGAAGCTGAAGAATCAATAGTATTAATAGAAAGTTCAAGTGAAATAAATAAAATAAAAATATTTATTATTTCTTCAATAATAGGTTCTGTCATAGGATTAATTTTAATATATATTTTAGCTAAAAAAATAGCAAATTTAATTGTTAAACCGGTTGAAGATACTTTTACAAAACAAATTGATTTTATTTCTGATGCATCGCATGAACTTAAGACCCCTCTAGCAGTTATACAGGCTAATGCTGATGTTTTAGAAGGAGAAATTGGTAATAATAAATGGCTTTCTTATATTCAAAATGAAACAGATAATATGGGAAAATTAATTAATGAGTTATTGTTACTTACTAAAATTGAAAATATAGATAAATTAAGAAATCCTGAAAAGTTTAATCTTTCTGATCATATATGTCTTGTTACATCTTCATTTGAAAGTATGGCATTTGAAAAGAAAGTTAAATTAGATAGTGATATACAAAAAGATATTATTACGGATAATTTTAATAGAGAAGATATTACGCATATTTTATCTACATTGGTTGATAATGCTATAAAACATACAGAAGAAAAAAAGAAGGTGATAGTAGAGTTAAAAAAGAATAAGGATAAAATTATAATTGAAGTAAAAAATAAAGGTAAGGAAATACCATTAAGTGAAAGAGAAAAAATATTTGATAGGTTTTATCGTATAGATAAATCTAGAAATAGAAATGAAAAAAGATATGGTTTGGGTCTTTCAATTGCAAAGGCTACTGTTTTAAAAAATAATGGAACAATAAATGTTGATTATATAGATGGATATACAGTTTTTAAAGTTGAATTACCATTATAAAAGTTAGTAAATCTAACTTTTTTTCAATATTATTTCAAGACTAATTTACTATAATTAAACTGTTAGGAGGTATTTATGAATAGAATTGCTTTGATACCATCTTATGAACCAGATTATAGATTAAAGAATTTAGTTGTTGAATTAAATAAAAATGATTTTAATGTAATCGTGGTTAATGATGGTAGTAATAAAGATTTTGATGAAATATTTGATAGTATTGAGCAGTTTTCAAAAGTATTAAAATATAATGAAAATAAAGGTAAAGGTTATGCCCTAAAATATGGTTTAGAGTATATTAAAGATAATTTTAGTAATTATGTTGTTGTCACTATGGATTGTGATGGACAACATTCAGTAAAAGATGCGATTAAACTGTGTGATTATACAGTTAAACATCAAGATGAACTTGTTATTGGAAAAAGAATAAGAAGTTGTAATACACCTATAAGAAGCAGGCTTGGAAATGAAATTACTAAAGTTGTATATCATATTGCAACAGGAATAAATGTTTATGATACCCAAACTGGATTAAGGTGCTTTAGTAATAGGTTAATGGAGTTTATTTTAAGTATCAAGGGTGATAGATATGAGTATGAAATGAATGTTTTATTATATGCTTCAAAAAATAATGTAAAAATAACAGAAATCGAGATAGAAACAATTTATATTGATAATAACTCAGGTTCACATTTTAATTCAATAAAAGACTCCTTTAGGGTATATAAAGAAATTATTAAATTTTCTTTATCTAGTATTGTAAGTTTTATTGTTGATTATTTATTTTATACAATGTTTATAATTTTTACTAAAAATGTAACATTATCAAATGTACTAGCGCGAATAATATCTGGAACTACTAACTATACTATAAATAAAAAATTAGTATTTAAAAGTAGTAATAGAAAATCATTTATAGAATATTTTTTTCTTGCAATATTCATATTAGTTTTAAATACTATTTTACTTAATTTAATTATTAAATTTGGAATTGATAAATTTATAGCTAAAATAATTGTAGAAATATTTTTATTTGTTTTAAGTTGGTTTATACAAAAAAGAAAAGTATTTAAAAGGAAGGTAAAATGAAAAAACACTTTGAACTGGTATATACCTTTATACTAGTATTATTTACAATATATGTTGTACTTGATACTTTTGTAATAGAAAAGAAATATCAAAATGTAGAAGAAATTAGCGAAAATATTTTAATTGATGAAAATGTATCAACAAATTCAATGTATAGTGATGAAAATATGACAATAAATATTAATGAGTATTATAGGGATAATACAAAAATATATGTTGCAGATATAGAAATAAATGATTTAAGCTTATTAAAAACAGCGTTTGCTAAATCCAGCTATGGTAAAAATATTACTGAAAAAACATCATTAATTGCTGAAAGAGTTAATGCAATACTTGCAATTAATGGTGATTATTACGGGGTACAGGAAAAAGGATATGTATTAAGAAATGGAATTATTTATAGAAATAGTGCAGTAAATAATAAAGAGGATTTAGTTATTTATAAAGATGGTAGTTTTGAGATTATTAACGAAGATGATATTTCGTTAGAGGAGTTATTGGAAAAAGATGCTTATAATGTTTTATCATTTGGACCTGCATTAATAAAAAATAATGAGATATCAGTAACAATGAATCAAGAAGTAGGAAGAGCAATGGCTAGTAATCCTAGAACTGCAATTGGAATTATATCAGAAAATCATTATGTGTTTGTTGTATCTGATGGTAGAACTAATGAAAGTGAGGGATTATCATTATATGAACTAGCGCAATTCATGAAAGAAATTGGTTGTAGGACTGCATACAATTTAGATGGTGGAGGATCATCAACAATGTATTTTAATGGTAATATAATTAATAATCCTACTACAAATGGAAATAGAATAAGTGAAAGGAATGTAAGTGATATAGTTTATGTTGGATATTAAGTCTAAAAAACAGATTATTAAGTATGTATGTATTAGTGTATTTTTTTTAATATTTGGGTTAATTTATGAATCTTTTAGTCATGAAGTTTATTCTATATATATGATGTACGCATTTTTAATCCCATTAATATTAGGAGTTTTAGTATATGTAGTTTTATATGTAACAAAATTTAATTTATATGTAAGTGAATTTGGAATGCAGATATATAACTCTTCAATTATTTCATTAACACTTGGAAGTATAATGAAGGGTGTATTAGAAATATATGGTACAACAAATAATCTAATAATTTATTATTTAATTATTTCAATAATTTTAATAATATTAAGTATTGTTATAAATGTAATATCAGTTAAAAAAAATAAGTAATATTTTCCTTTTTATGTTAAAATAATAGTGGGTGATAAAATGGAGATAAGAAAACAAAATGTAATTGTAACGGGTGCTGCTAGTGGACTTGGACTTGAACTTACAAAGCAATTATTAAATGAAGGCGCTAATGTTGCTGCAGTCGATATTAATGAAGAGAATTTGGAAAAATTAGAATTAGATTTGAATTCTAAACGACTTAAAACTTACGTTGTTGATATGGGTAATGTAGATTCAATTAAAAAGTTTAGAGAAGATTATAAAAAAGATTATAGTGATGTTGATATTATTATTAATAATGCTGGTATTATTCAACCATTTGTAAAAGTTGATTCATTAGATGATAATACTATAAATAAAGTTATGAATATTAATTTTTTTGGACCTCTTAATTTAATTAGACTTTTTATGGAAGATCTAACAAAGGATAAAAAAGAACAGTATATTGTTAATGTATCAAGTATGGGTGGATTTTTTCCTTTTCCTGGACAAACAATATATGGTGCATCTAAGGCTGCTTTAAAAATATTTACCGAAGGAATGTATGCTGAGTTAGAGAAAACAAATGTAAGAGTTATGATTGTTTTACCTGGTGCAATGGATACAAATATAACTAAAAATTCTAATGTAGCAGTTAGTACTACAAAAGAAGAAAGTTCATTTAAAATGCTTAGTGCAAGTGATGGTGCTAGTCAAATAATAAATGGAATTAAGAAAAATAAATTTAAATTATTTTTAGGTAGTGATGCAAAATTCTTAAAATTTTTGTATAAAATTAATTCTATTTGGGCAATAAGATTTATTAATAAAAAAATGAGTGGTATTAATAAATAACAGTCGATAGACTGTTTTATTGTGATACAATATATTTTTAAGGTGGTAAATATGGATATAGAATATGAAATATTTAAGTATTCAAAAGTTGATTTTAAAAAATTAGAAAAATATGGTTTTAAAGAGAATAATGGGGATTATTTGATTTCTAAAAAATTTATGAATGATGATTTTAAAGCAAATGTAACTATTGATAAATCTGGTAATGTATTTGGAACTGTTATTGATTTAAATACTTCTTTAGAATATGAAAATTTAAGGGTAGAAAAAATACAAGGTTCATTTGTAAATCAAGTAAGAGAAGAATATAAAAACATTTTAATTGATATTAAGAAAAACTGTTTTAAAGAATTTTTCTTTCAATCAGATCAAGCAAATATGTTATGTGATTATATTACAAAAACATATGGAAGTAACCCAGAATTTTTATGGAAAAAATATCCAAATGATTGTATATTTAGAAATAACCTTAATAAAAAGTGGTTTGCACTTATTATGGGTGTAGATAAATCAAAATTTTCTTTAGAAGAAGGAGAAGTAGAAATAATTAATTTAAAGTGTAATGATATCGATAATAAATTAAATAAAAAAGGATATTATAGAGCATATCATATGAATAAGAAGAAATGGATTACTGCTGTTTTAGATGGTACTATTTCAACAAAAGAACTAATTAAAATGATTGAAGAATCATATAATATTGTAAATACTGATTGAATGTAATAATTATTTAGTGTATAATTAGAATATTGTTAGAAAATATTGTCTATAAAGCAATATTTTTTACATTTAATAGGTGGTGATTTTATGACTGATAATGAATTAAAAATGATATATGAAAAAATTGATACTATTAATGATAAGCAATTAAAAAAATTAGTATTGAAATTAATAGAAGAAAGAAATGATTTAAAAAAACAAGTAAAAATTGATACATTAACTGGGGTTTATAATAGAAGGATTTTAAGCGATATAAATACATTTAGTTCTATTGTTATATGCGATATTGATGATTTTAAAAATATAAATGATAACTATGGACATCATATGGGGGATAAGGTTTTAAAGATTGTTGCTCAAGTTTTAAAAAATAATAGTAATAATGAAATAATTTGCAGATATGGTGGAGATGAATTTTTAGTTGTTTTTAAAAAACATCCAATTAAATCAGCACTAAAACAAGTTGAAATAATAAAGAATGCAATGTATGTGGCTACAAAGGATTTAGATTTTGATATTACATTAAGTTATGGGATTTCTTTTAATCAAGGAAATTCTTTAGAAGATACAATTAAAGAAGCAGATGAAGCTTTGTACTGCTCTAAAAGTAGTGGAAAAGATTATATTTCATATCATAAGTAATACTTTACTTTTTTTAAAAAATGTGATATAGTACATTCTAATTAAAAAAAGAGGGGGATTTTTTATGATTACAAGTAAGGAATTACAATATGTGAGTATGTGGGCAAATAAAACACCAATGCCAGGAATTGAATATTCAAAAAAGGTACTAGAAGAAATAAAAAACTGCTATGAATTATATAATAAGAAATATAAAAATAAGGAATATAGTATTATATTCAGTAATTCAGAAGAGATAGATTTTGAAATATTGACTAAAAATTTATGTCACATGATGGGTATTGATTATAATAATATAAAAGGTGAATACTTTGATGATTATAGAGAAAATGTTTTTGGTACTTCAGCAGCAGATTTTACAAGTTATGATTTACTTGAAATGATTATTGAAAATATGGATAAAGTTGCTGCTTATGATAATGATGCTGATAATACTGTTAAAGCGGTTAACTATTATAAATCAGCAATAAAGTGTGAAATTTTTAATAAACTAACTGATTTTGATAAGTTCAATTTTGCCGCAATAAATTATATTGGTAATAGAGATGATATTGAGTATGATAAGCAAAAGTTACTTTTTATTTCTAGTAATGAGGCTGTTACTCCATATTTTATGATGGGTATTAAGCAAGAAGAAGATACTTCAAAATATGTTGTTGCTTCATTAATGGCTCCTGATAATCCTAAGTATTTTTTTGAAAATCAGGAGGTAGTAATACCAACTCAGATTTTGGTTAATGATAATCAAAACTTAGAGAAAAAGGTTGCTACTGCTGAAGAAAAAATGAGATTATTGACTATGTATTCAAATATTATAAATAAATATAATTTACCAAATAGAATAAATATTTATGGTGATTATGAAAATATGCTTAATGAATTATGTAATCAGAAAGTTTATAAATTAAAATAACTATCATTTTTGATAGTTTTTTTCATATAATTATTGTAATTCCTACCAAATTGGTAGTATAATTAATTTTGGGAAGTGAGTTATGAGAATTTCGACAAAAGGAAGATATGCACTTGTTGTAATGCTTGATTTAGCGCTTAATTATGAAAGTGGTAGGTATGTATCATTAAAGGAGATATCTGAAAAAGAAAATATTTCATTTAAATATTTAGAAAAAATAATGCTTGATTTGAATAAAAAAGATTATTTTGATATATCTCGTGGTATTAATGGTGGATATAAATTAAAAAATAATCCTAAAGAGTATATTATTGGTGATATTTTAAGAGCTGCTAGAGAAGATATTGAACCAGTTTCATGTATTAGTACTGAATGTGATATGAAACATAGTTGTAAGACTTTTCCAATATGGAAAGAGTTAAATGATGTAGTTAATAATTATTTAGATAGTAAGACGTTATATGATTATATAAAGGAGAGTGATTAAATGTTAGAGATAAAAGATTTATTTACTAAGTCTGTTGATGATGGTCATGAAATTTTAAAAGGACTTAATTTAAAAATAAATAAGGGTGAAGTACATGTAATTATGGGTCCTAATGGTAGTGGTAAAACAACACTTGCTAATACAATTTTAAATAATCCAAGGTATTCTATAACAAAAGGTAGTATTATTTTTGAAGGTGAAAAATTAAATGATTTAAAGACAAATGAAATTGCTAAAAAAGGTATTTTTATGTCTTTTCAAATTCCTGTTGAAATTCCAGGTATTACTAATGCGAATTTTTTAAAAACAGTTAAAAGTAATATAAGTAATGAAAAAATAAATTTACTTGAATTTTCAAGAACTATTAAAGATAATATGAAAAAATTGGATATTAACACTGATTATATAAATAGAGATTTAAATGTTGGATATTCTGGGGGAGAAAAAAAGAAAAATGAAATACTACAATTATTAACTATTAATCCAAAATTTGCCATATTAGATGAAACTGATTCAGGACTGGATGTTGATGCTATTAAATTGGTTTCTAAGGGTATAAGTTTATATAAAAATAAAGATAATGCAGTATTAATTATTACACACTCTACTAAGATATTAAAATATTTAGATGTTGATTATGTTCATATTTTATCAGATGGTAAAATAATTTTAAGTGGGGATAGAAGTTTAGCTAGTAAGATTGAAGAGGATGGCTATTCTTCATACATAAATAATGAAAACTAAGATAAATAAATTACAAGATAATATTTATAATATAAAAGTAGAGAACTTAAATGTTGATAAAAAAATTGGTTTATCTAAAAAAATAATAGAGGAAATTAGTTTAAAAAAAGGTGAACCTGATTGGGTACTTGATATAAGATTAAAAGCATTAGAAATGTATAATAAATTAGAATTACCTAATTGGGGACCTGATTTATCAATACTTGATTTAAGTACAATTGCTACTTATGTAGATTCTAGTACAAAGATGAATGATAACTGGGAAGATGTACCAAAGGATATTAAAAATGTATTTGATGCACTTGGTATACCTGAATCTGAAAAGGAATTAGGTGGTGTAGGGGCACAGTTTGATTCTGAAATGGTTTATCATAAGATATCTAATGAATTAAAAGAAAAAGGTGTTATTTATACAAATTTTGATACTGCAATAAAAGAGTATCCTGATTTAGTTAAGAAATATTTTACAAAGTGTGTTCCTATTATGGATCATAAATTTATCGCACTTCATTATGCATTATTTTCTGGAGGATCTTTTGTATATGTTCCAAAAGGAGTCAAATTAGATACACCTTTACAATCATATTTTAGACTTAATTCTAAGGGTGCAGGCCAATTTGAACATACACTTATAATAGTTGAAGATGAGGCATCGATGCAGTTTATTGAAGGTTGTTCAGCACCAGGTTATAATGAACTTAATTTACATGCTGGTTGTGTAGAGTTATTTGTTGGTGACAATGCTTTTTTAAGATTTTCTACAATTGAAAATTGGTCTAAGAATATGTTAAATTTAAATACTAAAAAGGCTATTGTAGGTAAAAGTAGTAAAATTGAATGGATTATGGGATCATTTGGATCTAAGATATCAATGTTATATCCAATGACTATATTATCGGATTATTCTACTTGTGAATTTACTGGTATTTCATTTGCAGGTTTAGGACAAAACTTAGATACTGGTATTAAAGTAATTCATAATGGTATAAATACTTCTACTGTTGTTAATTCTAAATCTATTTCAAAAGATGGTGGAATATGTACATTTAGGAGTAATTCTTGGGTTAAGAAAAACGCTAAGAATTCAAAACTCGTTATTTCATGTGAATCTCTTATGCTAGATAGTATTTCAAGAAGTGATACAATACCTGTTAATAATATTGAAAATGATGATGTAATGTTTTCACATGAAGCTAGTATTGGTAAAATATCTGATGAAACAATTTTTTATTTGATGAGTAGAGGTATTAGTGAAAATGACGCTAAATCATTAATTGTGCGTGGATTTGCTGAGCCTATTGCTCGTGCATTTCCTGTTGAATATGCAGTTGAAATGAATAGATTAATTGATTTAGAACTTGAAGGGACTATAGGATAATATGGAATACATTTTAAATAAAACTTATGTAAAAACTACTAATGGTTTTAAAATGAATGATATTAAAGTTGATTTAGATATTTTACCTATTAAAAGTAGTAATTTATTAATTAGTGGTATTGATTATAAAAGTGTTGTTAAATCAAATTTTGATAGTAATATAGGATTAAAATCTAGCGAATATAATTCAACTTCGATTGATGTTATAGGTAATAAAAAAATATATGTTAATTGTGAATTTGATAGTGAGTATTTTATATCTAATGAGTTAAATATTAATTTAGAAAATAATTCTAAAAGTGATATATTTATCTTATTTACAGGTAGTAAAGGTATAAATAATTTTAAAATTATAGTAAGTGCTAGTAAGAATTGTATATCAAATATTAGTGTAATTAATTTAAGTAGAGTTGATTCATTTATTTCAATTGAAAATAAACAAAGTGATAATTCAAATGTTTTATTTAATTTTATCGATTTAGGTGGTAATTTAAGAGTTTCAAATTACTATTGTGAGTTACTTGGAATTAAGGCGATTAATTATTTAAATACTATTTATATGGGAAAAAGTAATGATAGAATAGATTGTAATTATTACATAAAGTGTATTGGTGAGAATACTAATGCATATATAAATAGCTATGGTGTACTTGATGATAATAGTTATAAGACATATAAAGGTACAATAGATTTTGTAACTGGTTCTAGAAAATCTATTGGAGAAGAAATTGAAAAGTGTATACTTTTATCTAATACGTGTAAATCTAGATCCCTTCCAATTCTTTTATGTGGTGAGGAAGATGTAATTGGTAATCACGGTGTATCTACTGGTAAATTAGATAATAGTCAGTTATTTTATTTGATGAGTAAAGGAATTGAAGAAATAGAAGCAAAAAAATTAATAATAATGGGTAATTTTAATAAGATAATTGAAAATATAGATGATGAAAAAATTAAACAAAAAATAATTGATAAGATTAGTGATAATTTGATATAATATTTTTTGAAGGTGATTCTATGGAAAATAATATTTATAATGCTGTAAAAAAGTTTAAGGATAAGTATCCTATGACAGTTGGTTGGAGATTAAAAAAACACTGTAAGATTGCTCAAATGCATCTAAATCCAAATGAATATGTTTTATATGCTTTTTGCGCACAAAAAAATGATAATCCTTTGGATATTATTACTACATTTGTTGTTATACTTACAAATAAGAGAATAATACTTGCTCAAAAGAGATTATTCTTTGGATATTTTTTTACTGCAATTACTCCAGATATGTTTAATGATTTAGGTGTAAAAATGGGAATTTTATGGGGTAAAATTGAAATTGATACAATTAAAGAAGTTGTTAAATTATCTAATATTCAAAAAGAGGCACTACCAGAAATTGAAACAAATATTTCAGAATATATGATTCGTGAAAAGAAGAAATTTAAGAAAGAGTATTAACTCTTTTTTTCTTGAAAAAATTGTGTAAAAAATATATAATTTTTATAGAGGGTGTATGTATGAAAAAATTAGTTAGATTGTTAGTAATACTAATTATTATTTATTTAGCAATACAACTGTGCTTTAGAGTGTTTGGTAAGGGACATAGTTTAAAATACAATATAGAAGTTGATGATAATAAATTGTTAGTTACAGAAAAGTATTATCAAAGAATTAAGGGTATTAAGAATCACTTTGATTTTATAATTAAAACAAATAAAAATACTTTTAATTTTTCTGTGTATTCTTTAAAAAGAGGTACAAAAATTGTAGAAGATATTTATTATTATAAAGATTCTAAGTATGAATGTATATTGCCTATTTTTGAAGATGATGGAATTAAAACAGATTTTATGTGTATGAATAATAGTATTATATATCCATATCATACTATTGTTAATAAAGATAAGAAGTTAGATGAATATATTAATACAGTTGATTTATATGATGTTAATGTGTTTAATAATAATGATTCATATAAAGAAAAAGATAATATAAAGTACTATTATAAAAATAATGATAAAAATATTGCAGTTAATAATTATAAGGGACTTTATTTAATGAATGATGAAATTAATAATATTAATTTGTTTGATAATGATGTGTATACTCAAAAAATATTATGTAATGTTGATAATATTTATGTTGTTGCTAATTATAATGAAAAGTATGATTTTAATGGATTTTATTTTGTTGATATTAATGATGGTAGTAAAAGGTTAGTTAAAACTTATGAAATATCTTTTGATTCGTATATCCAGGGTATAATTGATAGTGATATATATATTGTTGATAAAAGTAATAAGAAACAGTATATATTGAATATAGAAGATAAAAAAATATACGAAATAGGCAGTGAGTATAAAGGAACACAATATTATGATGGTAGTGAATTTATAAAAAAATCTATGTTAGAAACTATTAATAATGAATTAAAATTTAAAGAAAAAAATATTATTAATAAAAAGAATTATGATTATATAGGTAATAATGAAACAGGATATTATGTTTATTTTAAAAAGGTTAATGAAGGATTTGATGTTTATAAATCAAATAAATTAAATAAAAATTTAATGTATCTATTTCATGTTAGTGATTATAGGAGTGTTAAATATGTTAGTGATAGTATATATTTAATTGAAGGAAATGATATTATTGTTTATAATGATTTATTTGGTAAAAGAAAAGTGTTAACTAATTCTGAATTTGAATTTAATAATAATTTATATTATTTTGTGTATTAAACAAATTTATACATTTGAATATATTATAAATGAGGTGAGTATATGTATCAAGTGTATAAATTAATGATGGGTGAAACTATAGAGGATGTTGCTAATAAATTAGGAATAGATGTTGAATATTTAAAG
>Ga0247608_10002238_pt1 | contig 24726 bp, 14 predicted proteins | sample 176DNAGHGlowgp2_FD_193490 | JGI IMG/M metagenome (GOLD analysis project Ga0247608, IMG submission 193490) | Sheep rumen microbial communities from Palmerston North, Manawatu-Wanganui, New Zealand - 1766 DNA GHGlow gp2 | ecosystem: Host-associated > Mammals > Digestive system > Stomach > Rumen ... | reverse complement strand
CGCGGACGGTCTTGCCGTCTTCGTTCTGTTTCATGTAGAAGGCCTTGATTTCCTTCGGGTAATCGGTCAGGATGACGGGCTTCTTGAAGTGCTTCTCGACGAGGTAACGCTCGTGCTCCGATTGCAGGTCGATGCCCCAGCCCGTGACGGGATATTGGAACTTGCCCTTCTTGTTGTAGTTGGAGTTGTGAAGGATGTCGATGGCTTCGGTGTAGGTGAGACGGACAAACTCATGCTCAAGCACAAAGTGCAGCTTGCTGATGAGTTCCATCGATTTTTCTTCCTCTTTCTTGCCTTTTTCTTCGTCTTGGAGGCGCTTGCTGAGGAATTGGAGGTCGTCCATGTTGTTGTCCAAAGCATACTGGATCAAGTATTTCAGCATTTCCTCGGCGAGGTCCATGTTGTCGGTGATGTCGTAGAAAGCCATCTCGGGCTCAATCATCCAGAACTCGGCCAAGTGGCGCGTGGTGTTTGAGTTTTCGGCGCGGAAGGTGGGGCCAAAAGTATAGATCTTGCCCAAAGCCGTGGCCGCCAACTCGCCTTCGAGCTGACCCGAAACAGTCAAGTTGGTCGACTTGCCGAAGAAGTCCTGCTTGTAGTCGATGTTGCCCTGCTCGTCGCGGGGGATGTTGTTGAGGTCGAGGGTGGTCACTTGGAACATCTCGCCTGCGCCTTCCGCATCCGAAGCGGTGATTAATGGCGTATGGATATTATAGAAGCCTCTCTCGGTGAAGAACTTGTGGATGGCGAACACCATCGCGTGGCGCAAGCGCATGACGGCACCGAAGGTGTTGGTGCGGAAACGCAGGTGGGCGATGTCGCGCAGGAACTCCAAGGAGTGTTTCTTGGGTTGCAACGGGTATTCGTCGGGGTTGGCGGGGCCGAATAATCCGATTTCCTTTACGCTCAGTTCCACGGCTTGGCCGCTACCCATCGAGGCGACGAGGACGCCCTTGGCCCAAAGCGACGCACCGGCGTGCATCAAGGCCAGATTCTCTTCGGGGATGACGTTCAGGTCGATGACCAATTGCAGGTTGTTGATGGTGGATCCGTCGTTGAGGGCGATGAAGGCCACGTTCTTGCTGCCGCGCTTGTTGCGCACCCAGCCCATTACGGTAATCTCATTTTCAGACGCTTGCATCTGCAAGGCTTGCTTGATTTCTACTCTTTTCATTGTATGGTGTTGTTCTTTTGTTGTCGATATAAATAAAATGCAAAGTAACGAAAAAAAACGCAATGCTTCGCCAAAAATGCCGTATATTTGCAAAGTCACAGAGTGACGGCGGACATTAGGCAGGTGTTGCAGCCTCCGAAGGGGCGCAATTCCTGCCGATAATGAAAATATTAAAACGATTATTATGGCAAACACATATACACAATTGTACGTTCACATTGTGTTTCATACAAAGAGCACGGGCATCATCATGCGTGACGAGGATTTGGAACGTATATTCCAGTATATTGGTGGAGCCATTCGCGGCGAAGGGGGCATTCCATTCGCCGTAGGTGGTGTGGCCGACCATGTCCATATATTGACGACATTGCCGAAGAACAAAAGCCTCGCTGATTTTATGCGTGTTATCAAAGCCAATTCCAGCAAATGGATACATCAGCTGGATTCGTATTATGAAGCGTTTCGCTGGCAGGATGGCTATGGGGCTTTTAGTGTCAGTCCATCTCGGATGGAGGGGACCACGAATTATATTCTTACTCAGGCCGAACACCATAAAGTCGAGTCTTACCATGACGAGTATTTGGGCATTTTGGAGAACTATGGAGTTGATTATGACGAGCAGCGTGCTTTTGAGGATTGATTGATGGACGTGTGACGTGGGGTTAAGGACGGGGATTTTATCCCCGCTTAGTGTCCGTCGTCACTCCGTGACTGTGTCGCAAAAGTCACGGAGTGACGACGGATATTAGGCAGGCGATGCAGCCTCCGAAGGGGCGAAATCCCTGCCGATAATGAAAATGAAAATAATGGTAAAGAGAAAATATCAAACAATGAATATCGTAGTATTACGAAAATGGAATCACATTTTGATAGTCACGGAGTGACGGCAGACATTAAGCATGCGGTGAAGCGAAGCGAAACCCCTGCGTCAACAACAATCATCGCGGGCCCCTGCAGCGTAGAGTCGGAAGCGCAAATCATCGCTACGGCGAAGGCCTTGGCGCAAATCCCGCAAGTGACCATGTTGCGTGGCGGCATCTGGAAACCGCGAACCCGTCCTGGCGCCTTCGAGGGCAGGGGAGAGGAAGGTCTCGTATGGCTCCGCGAAGCGAAGCGAGAGACGGGATTGTCCATCATTACCGAGGTGGCCACTCCCGAACATGTCGAATTGGCCCTTCAATACGATGTCGATGCGTTATGGATTGGCGCCCGCACGGTGGTCAACCCGTTCTCGGTGCAGCAGTTGGCCGATGCCTTATGCGGCCTTGATGTCCCTGTATATATCAAGAACCCCGTCGTTCCCGACCTGAAACTGTGGATAGGTGCTTTCGAGCGTTTCCAGAAGGCGGGCGTGAAACGACTGGCGGCCATTCATCGCGGTTTTTCCCAATATAAGGAGGCTCCTTACCGCAATGCCCCCATGTGGGAAATCCCAATTGAACTCACGCGACAACTCGGTATGCCACTCATCACCGATGTAAGCCATATCTGCGGTAACCGCGAATTGCTCCTGCCTACTGCACAAAAAGCTCTCGACATGGCTACCGATGGCTTGATGATCGAATGCCATATCACTCCCGACGAGGCTTTGACCGATGCCCAGCAGCAGATCACCCCCGACGCCTTGAAGGCGATGCTATCGGCATTGACTTTCCGCTCGAAGCAGTCGGGCAATGTGGTTCGCGATCTCGCTGGCCTTCGTGGTGAGATCGACGACATCGATGCTGAATTGCTGCAACTGTTGGCGCGGCGCATGGAGGTGAGTGCGCAGATTGGCGAATACAAGAAGAAAAACAATGTAACGGTCGTTCAGATGGACCGTTGGAAACAAGTCCTCGCCGACTTGTTGGCAACGGGACAAGAGTTGGGGTTGTCTCCTATATTAATTAATAAGGTGTTTGAAGCCGTTCATCAAGCCTCCATCGAACGACAGACGCGCATCATGGAAAACGACTAAGGCCTGCCCGAAAGCAAGCCTTGCCGTTATACGCTAACGCGTATGTTTTGATGCACCAAATTCTGTAGTATTACGATTACGGTGCAAAAGTATGGCAAGCCCCAAAACCTGGCAAGTAAAACCGTCTCCACTTTTTCAACAAGTATCAACAATTTGAATGTAATGACTTGATAATTAAATAGATATCATGTTATTCTCATTAATTGGAGATGATAAGCTCATGGCCATTGTAAACCGTGCGGTATTGGATGAGCGGATAGATGGTCGTGCCATCGGTGGGGAAATTGGGAATCTTGTCGGGCTCAGCCACGATGAGCTGTCCATTCAAGATATTGTAATAAGCGTTGTTGCACTTGTCGACCACGAAAGGGAATTCGACCACCATGCGCGTGGTGTTGCCGTGGCTGTCGGTGCAGGCATCGGGCTCGTTGGGCGGGATACGGTCGAAAGCGAGAAAATCGACGTCGTTCATGCGGTATACGATGATGCCGCGGCTGGTGCTCTCCATGTCGGGGGTAAGATAGAGCCAGCCACTGGTGAAGTTCAGCTCTTGGTATTGAAGCGTGTTGGGATAGATGGTGATGGGCGCGCTCAAAAAGGGCCTGTTGGGGTTTTGTGGATACTCCTTGCATCCGTGTAGGAAGGGGAGGAGCGCCATTAATATTAATAGGTGTAATCTTGTGTGCTTCATGATGGCAAAGAAACGCTTTTTTTCTCAAAATCGTATCCCTTTGCGAGAAAAATATTATATTTGCCCTCAAAATTGTACACTATGAAGAAGCATTTGACACTGATTTCCTGCCTTTTGGCGCTTTTGTTGCTCTTTGGCTCGTGCGCCTCATCCAAGTCGAGGGCCATACGCAAAGCCGAACGTCAAATGGAGAAGATGGAGAAACAGTCGGCGAAAAACTACGATCGAGCCAAGACGACACACTACAAACGACAGGCCAAGAAGACCAAGCGGATGATCAAGAAAGACAAACGCCATGCCGAGCGTATGCGACGCCGGCAGCGCACAAATCCATTCTTCTCATAGGATATTAATTAATAAGGTGTACTGAGTTAAAGAAGACTTGTAAGCGAAAAAACACGGATAAAGTGTCAAAAAAACTCATTTAAATATCGAATTTACAAATGACTGAAAATCAAAAATATAAAATAGAGAAAATGATTTTTTCCAAGAAAAAATGCTCCGAAACGAATATTTTTCTTGCGTACTTTCAAATAAGGTTGTAATTTTGGCAACTTTTAATGCACTAAATAAAGTAGTATTACATAAAATTACAAGGTATGTTTAAAAATTTACTAATGACCCTTGCCGTAGTACTGGCCACGTGCACAATGACCATGGCACAGTCGCAAGGAAGACTCAAAGGCAAGATTACCGATGAAACGGGAGAAACAGTACCATTTGCCAACGTCATTGTTGAAAAGGGCGGTTCGCAAGTGGGAGGTGCCTCCTCCGACTTTGACGGTAACTACGACATCAACCCGATTCCTCCGGGAACGTATGACCTCAAGGCGAGTTGTATCGGCTACAATCCGTTTGTTCTGAAGAACATCGTGATTCCGGCCAACAAGATCACCTTCTACGACATCAAGATGACGAGCGGCGCAATCAAGATTGACGAAGTCGTGGTCATCGATTACGAGATTCCTTTGATCTCGAAGGACAACACGCAGAGCGGTGCCTCCATCACGTCTGAAGAAATCGCCAAGTTGCCGGTTCGTTCGGCCGAAGGTGTCGCCTCCAGCGTCGGTGGCGTGTTCTCGTCCGATGGTGAAGTCGGCTCCATCCGTGGTTCACGTGAAGGTGCTGTCTACTACATCGACGGCGTGAAAGTCATCGGTAACGGTAGCGTCCCGCAAGGTGCCATCGACCAGGTCGACGTCATCTTGGGTGGTACGCCCGCCATGTACGGTGACGCCATGGGTGGTATCATCAACATGACCACCAAGGGCCCCAGCCGCACTTGGGGTGGCGGCCTCGAAGCCGAATACTCAGTGGATGGCTACGGCCATGGCCGCTTGGGTGGTAGCTTGCAAGGACCGCTCATCAAGAGACACAGAGAAGGCGAAGAAGAGGAAGCCCTCCTTGGCTTCTTCCTGGCTTTCGACATCAACCGCAACAAGTACGGTAGCCAGTCGGCCGTTGGTTACTACCGCGCCAACGAGGATTGGATGAACACCATCAAGGAACGTCCTCTGACCCTTTCGGGCCTTGGCACCAGCACTTATCAAACCGCTGCCTTCACCCACAAAGACGAAAACCTGTATCATACCCGTTTCCTCAACAACACGGCTAACCAAAGCATCAACGTGACGGGTAAGATCGACGTCAGTACGGGTAAGAACAGTAACCTTACCTTTGGTGGCTCGGCCTATGTCGGTGGTGGTCACTACGACGGTGGTAGCGGCCAACACTTCTTCAACACGGAGAAGAACTATAAGTCGCTTTCGAGCACCTATCGTGGCTACGTGCGTTTCAGCCAGCGTTTCCCTGCCGACCCGAACAGCACCTCGCTGATCTCGAACGTGTACTACAGCATCCAAGCCGACTACACCCGCAGCAAGTCGGAGTCGGGCGACCCCGACCTTTGGGATAACATCTTCGGCTATGGCCACATCGGTAAGTTCACCACCCAGCGTTCTCCCAACTTGAGATTCAACGAAGGTGAAATCCAGAATGTGATCATGGGCTTTGAACCCAATGGCGATACCATCTTCAGAAACATCTCCAACGCATGGGTGCTCGATAACTACTACGACACCTACGTTGAATTCGAAGAAGGCGATTTCAACCCGCTGTTGGCCACCTATGTGAAGAACTACTACGAATTGTATGAACCCTATGGTGCTGAAGGTTACTTCAACAACCTTGACAATATCCGCTTGAACAATGGTTTGATCAACGGTTTGGCTCCTGGTGCCGTTTATGGTTTGTATGCCGTTCCGGGTATGGTGCAAACCGGTTATTCCAAGTCGGTCAGCGACCAGATCGCCGTCAACGTCAACGGTTCAATGACCCTTGGTCGTGGCGACAATTCACACGAAATCAAGTTGGGCTTCCAATATGAACAACGCAACTCCGCCGCCATGCAATACAACGTCACTTCCTACAACAGGAACCCTTGGACGCTGATGCGTGATATGGTGAACGCCCACATCAGAGAACTTGACATCGACCACCCGTATGCCGTTAGTTACGACGGATTTGTCGACACCATCATGTATAACAGACTGTATGACGCCAGCACCCAATACACCATCGACGCCCGTCTGCGTCAGGCCATGGGTCTGCCCGTCGACGGAACCGAATGGATCCTTGTCGACACCTACGACTTCGACAACCACACCATGAAGTATTATGATGCCAACGGCAAGTTGTGCACCGCTACGGTTGACGGCGGCCTCAACATGGGCATGTTCGGCGCCGATGAACTCACCCGCGATGGCCAGTTCACCGTGTACTATTATGGTTATACCTACGATGGCAGCAGAAAGTATGGTCTGACCGAGCGTCCTTCGCTCACCGACTTCTTCTCGGCCACCGACGAAAACGACAATAACCTGCTGACCCGCCCGATTGGTGCCCAACAGCCCATCTACATGGCTGGTTACATCCAAGACAAGTTCGCCTTCAAAGACCTGATCTTCAACATTGGTGTCCGTGTCGACCGCTTCGACGCCAACCAAGACGTGCTGAAAGATCCTTATGTGCTCTACGACTTCTATACCGTGGGTGACATTAAGGCCGGTGCCGACGAACTCGACGACCACTCAGAGATTAACATCCCCAGCAACATTGGTGACGACTATGTCATTTATGTCAATAAACTGAACGAAGGCGAAATGACTTCGGTTGTCGGTTATCGTAATGGCAACACTTGGTACAATGAAGACGGTGTCTTAATCAACGACCCGACCGCCATCGGCATGGGCGCTGGTTCGGCTCCTTGGCTGAACAAGAGAAAGCAAGCCACTGCCGACCAAGTTGTCGATATCAACTCATTCAAGGACTACGATCCCGCTTGGAGCATCATGCCCCGTATCTCGTTCTCCTTCCCGATTTCCGACGAAGCCCTGTTCTTCGCTCACTATGATGTGCTGACCCAGCGTCCTACCAGCGCTTACTACTGCAGCCCGCTGTATTACTACCGCTTCAACGAAACTTCTTCAACGTTGGCCAACCCCAACCTGAAGCCTGCTCAGACCATCGAGTATGAACTCGGTTTCACCCAGAAGGTGACCAACACCTCTTCGCTGACCATCTCGGGTTACTACCACGAGTTGCGTAACATGATTCAGATGTACCGTTTCAATGGTGCCTACCCGAAGTCATACAACTCCTATAGCAACCTCGACTTTGGTACCGTCAAGGGTATCACGGCCAGCTACGATATGCGTCGTACGAAGAACGCCCGTATTCGTGCTAGCTATACTTTGCAGTATGCCGACATGACCGGTTCGTCGACCTCAACGGCTGCCGCTCTGATTGCTGCTGGTGTGCCTAACTTGAGGTCCACCTTCCCGACCAACTCCGACCGTCGTCACAGCTTCAACCTGACCCTCGACTATCGTTATTCAGATGGTAAGGACTACGACGGCCCCGTCATCCATCGCAAGAACGGTAAGGATATCCAGATCCTTTCCAACACTGGCTTCGCTCTGCAAGTCAATGGTGGTTCCGGTACGCCTTACACCGCTTCACGTACGGTTTCTTCCCCGATTTCGGGTGGTAACAACCTGCTGCAAGGTACCTACAACGGTTCCCGTATCCCCGCCGCCTTCCGTTTCGACCTCCGTGTCGACAAGGACTTCAACTTCAAGATGGGTGGCAAGAAAGAAGGTTCCAAGAGCCGCGACGCTTTCGTGAATGTCTATCTGCAAGTGCTGAACCTGCTCAACTCGAAGAACATCACCAGCGTGTATGCTGCCACTGGTAATGCCGACGATGACGGTTACCTCTCAGCTCCCGAATGGCAACGTGAGATCCAGAGCCAGATTGACCCTCAGGCCTACATCCAAATGTATGAACTGATCGTTAAGAGCGGCTACAACTACTCGATGCCTCGTCACATCAGACTCGGTATGAGCTTCAACTTCTAAAATGAAAGAAAATTCATAACGATAAATTACAAGTATTATGAAGAATATATTTCGAAATTTGTTTGCGGCGCTGCTTATCGTTAGCGCTGTGATTCCGGGCAAGGCTGAGATGTACAAGTATGAGCAAAAGGGCGGACAAGGCCAACGCGCTCAGACGGCAGCCGGATGTACGCCCTCGTCGTCCTACGATTGGCTCGACATCAACAACGTTAGAACGCGTATCAACTCTGGCGGTGACATGTGGTGGGACCTTCCCGCCGGTACTGGTTCGAAGTACTTCATCCCCGCCAACGGCTCTGCCACTTCACTGTTCGCCGGTTCTCTGTGGATCGCTGGTGTCGACGTCAACAATCAGTTGAAGTGCGCCGCCCTGCGTTTCCGTCAGGTCGGTAACGACTACTACACTGGTCCTCTGTCCGTCGACGGCAAGGCCTCTATCACCCCTGAGACTTGCGCCAAGTGGGACAAGATCTTCAAGATTACCCGCGCTGAAGTCGACGAGTTCATCTCTCACGTTGAGGATGGTACGGTTCAGGATGGTAGCTACGCCGTCCCCTCAGTCATTGCCAACTGGCCCGCCACGCGTGCCAGCGATGACCCGACCGACATCGCCTATTATCTGGCTCCTTTCTACGATGCCGATGGTGACGGAGAATACAATCCGCAAAACGGTGACTATCCTTACTATGACATCAGCAACGAGCTCTGCCACACCAAGATTCCGACCATGGAAGAGGAAATCCACGGCACCATGCACGGCTCCATCCTTGCCGACCAGGTGCTGAAAGGCGACCAAACCCTGTGGTGGATCTTCAACGATAAAGGTGCTGCCCACACTGAATCTGGCGGTCAAGCCATCGGTATTGAAGTGCGTGCCCAAGCCTTTGCTTTCGCCACCAACGACGAAATCAACAACATGACTTTCTATAGCTACGAAATCATCAACCGTTCGACCTATACCTTGACGGGTACTTACTTCTCGCCTTGGACCGACGTCGACCTCGGCTATGGCTGGGACGACTATGTAGGTTGCGACGTTGAACGTGGTCTCGGTTACGGTTATAACGGTTCGGCTGTCGACGGTAGCGGTGAACCTGAAGCCTACGGTGCACAACCTCCGGCGATTGGTATCGACTTCTTCCAAGGCCCTTACATGGACCCCGATGGTATCGACAACCCCAAGTATAACTTCACTATTGTTTCCGTGTTTGATCACATCGATCCCGCCACGGGTGACTCTATCTTCGTCAACGACACTACGGGCTTCTCCCAAGTGGTCGACGAGAGCATCAACGGCGTGAACTTCGGCAACGGCATCGTCGACGACGAACGTTTTGGTATGCGCCGCTTCGTGTATCACAACAACAGCTCGGCCGATAACGGTGACCCGAGCACTGCTCCTCAATACTACAACTACCTCCGTGGTATTTGGAAGAACGGTGCCAAGATGCGTTACGGTGGCAATGCTTACACGGGTTCCGACGTTGTCGGTCCTGAATGCGACTTCATGTTCCCTGGCAATTCCGACCCGTGGAACTGGGGTACTGGTGGCATCAATCCTAATGGTGGTTACAACCAAGATGGTCTGTACTGGACCGAGGAACAATGCCAAAACGCTCCTAACGACCGTCGTTTCATGCAGTCGGCAGGCCCCTTCACTCTTGAACCTGGCGCTGTCAACTACATCACCTTCGGCGTGCCGTGGGCTCGTGCCACTTCTGGCGGTGCCATGGCTTCCGTCGAACTGTTGCGCGTGGTCGACGACAAGTGCCAAGCTTTGTTCGACAACTGCTTCAAGGTCATCGATGGCCCCAGCGCTCCTGATTTGACCATCCGCGAGCTCGACCAACAGCTCATCGTTTATCTCTCGAATGCTCCTCTTTCCAATAACTATAAGGAAGGTTATATCGAACTCGATCCTGAAATTCCGGTTTCGCGTGTCGATACTGAAGTCCATAAAGACACTGTCATGGAAATCACTCCTCACGGTGATACTGTGTATATTCCTCACGAAGAAGAGGTCACCGTTGAGACCTTATACGATAGGTACTATCGTTTCGAGGGTTACAAAGTGTATCAGTTGGCCAATGCTGAAGTGGGTGCCGATGAGCTGAGCAATACCGACAAGGCTCGTCTGGTGTTCCAATGCGACGTTCGCAACGGCGTTTCCACGCTTATCAATTATGAGTTTGACGAATCGCTCCATGCCAATGTGCCTGTGCAGAAAGTCGTTGCCGGCGACGGTGGTATCACCCACAGCTTCGTGCTGACTAACGACCAGTTTGCTCAAGGTGACAACCCGAACCTGGTCAACCACACCACCTATTATTATATGGCCGTGGCTTATGCTTACAACAACTATCTGACCTACAACCAAGACGACGCTCTGGGTCTCCTTGGCCAGAAGAAACCTTACCTCGAAGGTAGAAAGAACATCCAAATCTATTCGGCTGTTCCTCATAAGACCATCAACGGGACGGTGTTGCGTTCGGCCTATGGCGACAGCCCTGCTATCACCCGTCTGGTTGGCGTTGGCAATGGTGGCAACGAGCTTGAACTCACTCAAGAGACCATTGACGAGATCATGAGCAAGCCGATCGCTTCCGAGACCAACCGTTTCGGTAGCCCCGACTACCCGATTGCTTACCATCCCACCTATGAGGCTGGTTATGGTCCTATCAACGTCAAGATTATTGACCCGCTGAATGTGAAGTCGCACAGCTATGAACTCAGCTTTGGCGAGATGTATGAACAATACACCCACAACATCACGGGCGATCCCGACATCCAAGGCGACTCTGCCGCTCGTATGGTGAACCACTGGTGGTTGCTCGACAAGGACGAACCGTTGGAAGAAGGTGTCAACCCGTGCAGAGGCGACACGACCACCATCTACGACAACGAGCAGATGTTCATCGACAAGGGTATCTCCATCACCATCGCCCAAACCTACGACATCGGTCGTATCTGGGTTGGTAAGTACTATAACGACTCAGGTAATGGTGAAGATCCTTGGAAGGACTATCAGTCTGTGGTGGCCCCCAATAACGGTGTGATTACTTCGTCTATTGAATTCCAAAAGCCCGATTCAGCTTGGTTGGATGGTATCCACGATGTGGATGTGCCTGGCCTTGACCTGAACTGGATCCGTTCTGGAACGTATGTTGACATGAATGATGGTGGTGCAGTGAACAACGACTACTCCATGTCTTCCGCCACGAACTCACACGGTGCCAGTAAGCCTTGGGACCCGACAGAAGACTTCGAGAAACTGGCCAACCGCACTTGGGCACCCGCCTTGTTGACGACCTATTCCAAGCAAGGTAGCAACATCAGCCCTGGTCCTATGTATTCGGCTAATGCTCGCTATGACGAAGGCTTCAAGCAAACCGCAAGTATCGACATTGTGTTCACCGCCGACAAGAGCAAGTGGACCCGTTGCCCCGTCATCGAGATGTGCTTAGACAAGAACCTCGCCGAAGGCAAGACCGAACGTTTCTTCCTGCGTCGTCATGCTTCCATCGACAAGAACGGTAATCCGTATACTGGCACTTGGGATTGCAAGACCAACGACCTCGTTGTTGACAACAACCCGGCCGACCCGAATGCTGAAGGCACTGCTTATGCCAGCACCAACGAGGAAGATGCCAACTTCATCGCTCCTCAAGGTATGGGTTGGTTCCCCGGCTATGTCATCGATGTTGAAACCGGTATGCGTCTCAATGTGGCTTATGGTGAAGACTCCTATCTTGAAGACATGAATGGTCGCGATATGATCTTCAATCCCGCCAAGCTGCAGAAGCTTACGGTTGAAGACAACTCCGGCCTTTTGCAAGCAAACGACCCGGCCATTTATCGTGGTGCCGACGCTGAGCCTGTTTTCGGTGGCAAGCACTTCGTGTACATCTGGCGTGCCGACTCCATTGCCATGCCTGCCACTTCTACATGGAAAGACATGAAGAACTTCGGTTACGATGGCGGTCAGCTGTTGTTCAACTCCTTGAACTTCATCCAGAATATGAACAATGGTCAAAATGTGATGAACACGAGCTTCTACAAGCTGTTGATGTGGGTTGGTATGCCGATGGGCATTGAAGGTATGACCTGGTTGCCCGAAGGCAATGACTGCCGCATCCGTATCCGCTTGGCCAAGCCTTATGCTCCTGGTTATGGCTGCACCCTGCAGACCCCCAACGAGGACCTCAACATCAACGACTACAATCCGAAGTATAGCTTCAGCATTGAAGGTTGGGATCCGGTTGAGAACGATCCTGCCAAGACCGAGAGCGATCTCAACCTGGTTACTGTGGTACCCAACCCCTACTATGCTTACAACCGTTACGAAGGCAACGCCCTTACGAATAGGGTGAAGATCACCAACCTGCCCAATAAGTGCGTGGTTTCCATCTACACTTTGAGCGGCACTAAGGTGCGCCAGTTCCGTAAGGATAACGAAGAGCCAAGCATTGAATGGGATTTGACGAACTTCGCCAATACCCCCGTGGCCAGCGGCTTCTACTTGATTCACGTCAAGGATTTGACCAGTGGCAGCGAACGCACCATCAAGTTCTTTGGCGCCATGCGTGAAGTTGACCTGAACACATTCTAAACAATGTAATTGCTAACCGTAAATAATTTATCATCATGAAGAAATCATTTAGATATATCGTATTGAGCTTCGTAGTCCTTATGGGATTAAGTGCTCCTCAAGCATTTGCAGGAAACAAAGACCGTTCAGGCCAAGCTGGCGCTTCCGAGTTGTTGATCAACCCTTGGGCAGCTTCCTCGGGTTGGGGCAATGCTGGCATGTCGTTCGTGCATGGCGTTGAAGCCATCTACGGCAACGTGGCTGGTATCAGTGCCTGCCGCACGCTGGACGTGAACTTCACTAACACTTGGTGGCTGCAGGGCGTTGGCAACGACACCCGCATTGCCTCCTTCGGCTTCTTGGCCCGCGTGGGCGAGTCGAGCGTGTTGGGTCTTTCATTGATGACATTCAGCATTGGTGAAATCCAAATCACCACTCCCGACAACCCCGATCCGGGTACCCTCGGTACCTTCAAGCCCAACTTGATGAACATCAACCTGTCGTTCGCCAAGTCTTTCTCCAACAGCATCAGCGGCGGCTTCAACTTGAAGATTATCAGCGAGTCGATTAAGGATATGGGCGGTGTCGGTGTGGCTCTTGACGCTGGTATCCAGTATGTCACTGGTCCGTTCGATAACGTGCACTTCGGTATCACCTTGAAGAACATTGGACCCACCATGAAGTTCTCTGGCGACGGTCTTTCGTTCAAGGCATTCCTTATGGATGGTAGCACGAACCAGTTCACTATTGTCCAACGTGTCGACGACTTCGAGTTGCCCACCCAGTTGAGCATTGCTGCTGCCTACGACTTCCTGTTTGCTGAAACCAACAGAATCACCATCGCTGGTAACTTCTGCTCCAACTCGTTCACCAACGACCAGCTCACCGCTGGCCTTGAGTACAGCTGGAAGGAAATGTTTTCGGTTCGTGCCGGTTACACCTGGGAGAAGGGTATCTGGGCCAAAGGTGGCGCCCTTGACTCCGACGAATGCATGAACCTTAACCGTGGCCTCAGTGCTGGTGTTTCGATCAACGCGCCGCTGTCGAAGAAGGAAGATGCCATGAGACTCGCGATTGACTATTCCTACAGACACACCTACACCTTTAATGGTACGCACAGCGTCGGCGCAAGAATTATTTTCTAAATCTGACGCAGATTCGGAAATAATTCGTATTTTTGCAGTCGCAAAACAAAAGAAGACCCTTATTTCGGTAAGGGTCTCTTTTTTGCGACCTTTTTGAGAATGAACAAAATGTACTAACCATGTCAGAAATCAAATACTTTACCCCTGAAGGGTTACAAAAGCTCAAAGACGAACTCGACGACCTCATTCTGCGCGAGCGTCCACGCATTGTACAGGCCATTCAAGAAGCACGCGATAAGGGCGACCTGTCGGAGAACGCCGAATACGATGCCGCCAAGGAAGCTCAAGGCCTCTTGGAAGCCAAAATCGCCGAACTGCAAGACCTCATTTTCAATGCACGCATTCTCGACGAGTCGAAGATGGACAACTCGAAAGTTTTGCTATACTCGACAGTGAAGATCAAGAACGTGAAGTCGGGCATGACGATGACCTATGCCATCGTGCCTGAGAAAGAAGCCAACTTCAAAGAGGGCAAGCTCTCCATCAACTCGCCCATTGGTCAAGGTCTGTTGGGCAAACAAGTCGGCGAAGTGGCAGAGATACAGGTGCCTGCTGGCAAGGTGCAGTTCGAAATCATCGAAATTACCCGTTAAAAGCACTGTGTTATGGCTACCATTTTCACAAAAATCGTGAAAGGGGAAATCCCTTGCTATAAGATTGCCGAAGACGATCGTTTTTTCGCCTTTATGGATATCAACCCTGTGGCCGTGGGTCACACATTGGTCATTCCCAAGCATGAAGACGACTACATCTTCAACCTCGCTGACGAAGAGCTCGGCGCCATGATGGTCTTTGCCAAGAAAGTGGCCAAGGCCATCGAAAAAGCCGTGCCTTGCAAACGTATTGCAGTGGCTGTTATCGGTTTGGAAGTGCCGCATGCCCATATCCACCTCATCCCGATTACCCAAGAGGGCGACATGGACTTCAAAAAACATGTCAAGATGAGCGAAGAAGAGTTCCGCGAAGTGCAGAAACACATTGTGGAAAACATTTGATGATTATTTTATACGAAGGAAACGCAGGATTTTGGGATGTATTCTCACGATTCTGCGTTTTCTGCGTGATATAAATCCCATCCAATACAGATTATTTCAGTATCTTTGCCGCAAATACGTTTATCATGAGAAAACATCTGCTTTTGATACTGTTTCTTTGCGTGGCAATGGGACTTTTTGCCCAAGACTTCGACTTGCCTTGCGACAATGTCAACTATCGTCCTGAGGTGCAAACCGTGTTGCTCTATGCCGATGGCAACCAGCTAAACGATCCCATCGTGCCGTTGGAGGACATGATGGGTCGCCTCACGCTCTCGTTCGACATCATCGACGGTGAGGGCGAAGTGCTCAACTACACCTTCATCCATTGCACCCATGACTGGCAGCCTAGCGACATCCAACGCGTCCAATATGCTGCCGGCTTCGATTCGGATCGGCTCGATGACTACGCCTTTTCGCGCAACACGCTCATCGATTATGTCAACTATCAGTTACAATTCCCTAACGATGACATGGCGCCGATGCTTTCGGGCAACTATCTCCTCATTGTGTATGGCGACGACTTGAGCGACCTCTATTTCACTCGCCGGTTCATGGTCCTTGATGAGAAGGCCCATGTGGGCGCAACAGTGCCCCGTTATCCCGACGAATTGGCCTTCACCGACACCCATCAGCAACTGAACATAAGTGTGGACATCAATAACTATCTGACGGGCAACACACAGCAATACAGCTCGCTGACCATTCGCCAAAACGGGCGTTGGGATAATGCAGCCGTGGGGCTGAAACCCACATTTGTCTATCCTGACCGTATCTCCTTTGAACACCATCCACTCACAGTCTTTGAGGCTGGTAACCAATACCGTCGCTTCAATACAAGCAATTTCTATTTCCAATCGGAAAACCTTGCCCATATCCGGCAGACTGACGAGTCGTTTGAAATCGATATTGCCACTTGCATGTCGCGAGCACATCAAGCCTACACCTCCTATGAGGACATCCATGGTGAGAAGTTTGTCTATGTGGAAGACGAGAACCTTGACGACAATACCGAAGCCGACTATTGCCGCGTCAATTACTTCTACCAAAGCGAGGCACCATTGACGCACGAAGACCTCTATATCATGGGCGCCCTCAATGATTGGCGCTTCGACGAAAGCAACAAGATGCGCTACGACTACCGCTTGCATGGCTACACCTGCTCGATGGTGCTCAAGCAGGGCTACTACAACTTCATGTTTGCCACTATCGACCGCAAGACAGGCCAGATAGGCACCGACCTGACCGCGGGCAACCATTGGGAAACCAACAACGTCTACAAGCTGTATTTCTATTATTACAATGCCATCAAAGGCTACGATGAACTGATTGGCTATACCGTGGTGAATTCACATTAATACACACCGAGAGATGTTTTTTTATTATACGCAGAACTTTCCGGACACAAATTAGACATCGCTTTGCGCTTCCCATAATTGACTTCGTCGAATCTATGATTTCTGCGATTTCTGCGTGCTAAAAACAATTCCATGAGCGACTCACGAATCACCCTCTTTGCCGAAGTCCTGCTGCCGATTCCCGTGCCAGGCACCTTCACCTATCGCGTGCCGTTCGACTTGAACGAACATGTTCGCGTGGGTCAACGGGCCGTGGTGCAGTTTGGCAAGACCAAAATCATGTCGGGGCTCATCGTCAGTTTGACGGAGAAAGTGCCTTCGGTGGAGGTGAAATTCCTGATGGACTTGCTCGACGACCAGCCTTTGGTCAACGAAAAGCAGCTGAAGTTCTGGGACTGGGTGAAGACCTACTACATGTGCCATCCTGGCGAGGTGATGCAAGCCGCCTTGCCTTCCGCCTTGAAGCTCAGCAGCGAAACTACCGTGGCCCTTTCGCCTGACTACGTCCTCGATTCGGTGGCTTTGAACGACTTCGAATACCTCATTGTGGAAGCCCTGCAAATCAAGCCCAAGATTGCCATCAGCGAGGTGAGCAAAATCATCGGCTTCAAGAAGGTGATGCCGCTTGTCCACTCGATGATGGAGAAAGGCATTCTCGTGATGGAGGAGGAACTCAACGAGAAATACAAGGCCAAATACGAGCGGTTTGCACGCCTTGCGGCTGAATACCGCGACGAGGCCAAGCTGCAAGAGCTGATGGACCAGCTGACCAAACGTGCTTATAAGCAATTGGAAGTTTTGCTTGCTTTCATCACCTTGGGCGGCAATGCCGACAACGAAATCCTAGTGAAAAACCTTTTGGAGAAAGCCAACGCGACTTCTACAATCCTGAAAGCGATGGCCGAGAAGTGCATTTTCGAAGTCTATGAACGCAAGGTGAGCCGACTGAAGGAGTTCAAGGTGCAGACCGATGTGGATTCGATTCAACTCACTGAGGCCCAGCAAAAAGCTTATACGGAAATCAAGCAGGGTTTTGAAATCAACAAGCCCGTTTTGCTCCATGGCGTGACCTCCAGCGGCAAGACGGAGATTTACATCAAACTCATCAAGGAAGCAATTGACAAGGGGAAGCAGGTTTTGTATTTGCTGCCCGAAATTGCCCTCACTGCACAGATTATCAATCGCTTGAAGGAATATTTCGGTGACCGTTTGGGCGTGTACCATTCGCGATACGGCACCAACGAAAGGGTGGAGGTGTGGCAGCAGGTGCGCGACTTTGAACAGATGCGTTCTGAAAAGCAACAAATCATCATAGGATCGCGCTCGGCTATCTTTTTGCCTTATTCCGACATCGGGCTGATCATCGTCGACGAGGAACACGACAGCTCGTTCAAGCAAATTGATCCCGCACCGCGCTATAGCGCCCGCGATGCCGCTATCGTGTTGGCCGCCATGCACAAGGCGAACATCGTCTTAGGTTCGGCAACGCCCTCGTATGAAAGCTATTACAACGCCTTGAGTGGACGTTATCATCTTGTGGAAATCACGGAGCGTTTCGGCGGCGTGCAGATGCCCGAAATCATCCTCAGCGACATGCGCGTGGAACGTCGGCGCAAGACGATGAAAGCCGACTTCGGCAGCACCCTCATTGATGCGATGAAAGAGACCTTTGACGAACACAACCAAACCATCCTTTTCCAAAACCGACGCGGTTTTTCGCTGCGCATCGAGTGCGACGAGTGCCATTATGTGCCGCAGTGCATCAACTGTGATGTGAGCCTCATCTACCACAAGAGCGCGAACGTGATGCGTTGCCATTATTGCGGCTATACGGCTTCGGTGCCGACGGAGTGCCCCGTTTGCCACAGCACCAACATCCGAATGCACGGCTTCGGCACGGAAAAAATCGAGGAGGATTTGAGCCTCGTGATGCCCGAAGCCAAGGTGGCCCGCCTCGATTTAGACACCACACGCTCGAAAAACGACTACCAGAGCATCCTCGAATCCTTCCAAGACCATGAGACCAACATCCTCGTGGGTACGCAGATGGTCACCAAGGGCTTGGATTTCGACTCGGTGAAGGTGGTGGGCATCCTCAATGCCGACAACATGCTCTCGTTCCCCGACTTCCGCGCCCACGAGCGCAGCTTCCAGCTGATGGCTCAGGTGGCGGGTAGGGCAGGACGCAAGGGCAAGCAGGGCAAGGTCATCATTCAGACCTACGAGCCAGCGCATCCCGTGTTGCAAGACGTGTTGCGCAACGACTTCCGCGGACTTTATGAGAAGCAGATGGTCATCCGCCGCCAGTTCGGCTATCCGCCGTTCTACCGTCTGATTCTCATCCGTTTGAAGCACAAGGATTACCAAAAGCTCAACCCCGCAGCGGCGGAGCTGGCCTCGATGCTCAGGCCTATCTTTAAGCAAGACCTGCTCGGGCCGGAATATCCAGTGGTTTCGAGGGTCAAGAATTTGTATATCAAGCAGATGATGGTGAAGTTTCGCCGCGATTTCAACACACAGAAGGTGAAGGAATTGATTGCGCAGCAGATTCATTTATTCCAGCAAAATTCGGAGTACAAGTCCGTGCAGGTGCAGGTGGATGTGGATCCGATGTAACCGCATTGCGTCACTGCGAGATACGAAGCAGTTCAGAGTTGGTACACAAACTTGTGGACCACAAACTTGTGAACCAAATGAAATACTGTGTTTAATAATCAGATTTTCAAATTGTTATTCGCACCATTCTTTTGAAAACCATAGCTCGAAAACAGGGTCGGTGAACATGGTACCGTTGGGCAATTCTTCTATCAATTCTTTTTGTTTGAGTACGGATTTGATTCGTGAAACATTTGACTTGCTTCCCAAGTCATAGTTTCCCAGCACTTCTTTCGAGCCGAAATTGGAATGGATTCCGTGGGCAAGGGCCTTCAGGAAGTTCATTTGGTAGGCGGTCAGTCCCTCCAATTGTTGCAAAAACAACAGCGAGTTTTGGTTCAGCAGGTCTTCGATGGCGGCTTCCAACGTTTGTCCGGTGACGACATTGTCGGCATTCAGCATCACGTTTGACGCCAATTGTTGGACGTATGATGATTGGTTCTGTACGGTTGAGCAAATCCTTTCAATCAGTTCGTCGGGAATGTCGATGCCCTTTTCCTCGAATTTGTGGCGGATGAAAGGCTTCCAGTCGTCGGTGGGGATAGGCTGCAAAAACAGGATGTCGCCGAATTGGTAGAAGGGCATTCGCTTGTTTTGGAACAGCGTGGAGAGTAGGTGTTTTTTGCTTCCAAACAGGCAGTAGGAGGCGTTGTTTTGCAGTTGCCAGATGCCGCGCATTTTCTTTTGGACACTCAGCGAATCCTGAAACTCGCCGATTTGTTGGAACTCATCGATGCACACGACGATGTGTCTTCCCATTTTTTCGGCCATTCGCTCTGGCAGTTGCAGAATCTCTTCGGGAGAATAGTTTTTGGGCGTGATGCCTAACGACAGGGAGACCTCGGAGTTTGGGTCGGGGCTGAAACCCACTTTGGGCGACAGTCGCACCAAGAACTCCTTGATGTTTTTCATTACGGCTTCGGCTTTGCCCGCAGTTTGTTTCATCAAGGCAGCGGCAAACTTGTTGTAAAACTCATATTCGTTGCGGCAATCGTAGGCGTCGATGTAAACCACGCACACGTTTTTCTTGTCGACGACAGACTGCACCTTTCTGACGAGCGAGGTCTTGCCCATCCTTCGCGGGGAGATGAGCACGACGTTTTGCCCGTTTTCGAAGTCTTGTTTGAGCCGTTTGGTCTCTTTTTCGCGGTCGGTGAAGTTGTCGCCTTCCACCGCCACGCCGTAGATGAACGATTTCTTCATGACGCGATTCTGCTTGGTATGACGTTGCAAAAATACGCTTTTTCCCCATTGGTACACCAACTTGTGGACCACAAAGTAGTGTACCAAGTGAAAAAAACGGAAAAAATCCGTAAAAAAACCTTTGTTTTCCAAAAACTTTGTATTTTTGTGGCTGATTGTTCGGGGAGAAATGCTTCGCATTCGACGAAGTCACATCCGGGCAGTTGAAGGCAGTTTGTGCTTGTATCCTGAAATACGAAATCTGGAAAATTTTGGGAAAGGGTATTAGGTACGAGATGGCCAGTCTATTTTGTGTTCAACTCAATTACTGTTGATGCATATAGGCTAGGTTAAACAGTATCTGTTTTATTTCCAAAGGTGTTTTCCAGAGCCTGTATTTCTAGAATAGGTACAATTCAGTTTCCTAGCCTTCTTGTGTGTAGTTGTGCCGAATCAGGGGAGCTATAGGCACGAGAAAAAGGTTGCGCCCGTCACGGAATTAGGGTATGAAACAATGACAGAGAAAACCGAATTGACAAAGTTTTGTGAAGATGTTCTGAATGAGTTCAAAAACAACATCACAGATGCAGTCTTTTGTTACTTGCAAAACGACAAAGAACTAATGAGCCGTTATTTGAAGCTTGTAAAAGATTATGGGAAAGGCAAGCAAACAGTGAATAGTCAGCTTGCTCAGGCCATTACTCGTGAATTTGAGCTGAAAAGCACGGAACACAAAAACGTAGTGCCTAACAGTGTGTTGATTGAGAGTTTCACAGAATTGGATGGAAGATGAATAATAGTTTGAAAACAGTTGCGGCAGGATATATATTGCTGATGGCAATATGTCTGCCATTACAAGGGTTTGCTCAGAAATTGATTGTATCCGGCAAAGGGCAAGTCGTAAATGCGGCCTATTGTTTACCTGCAAAATGGAATGTTGATTATTTATTCATCAATGACGTAGAGTCTTTTGTCCTTCCTAAAGTCAAGCCAGGAACTAAGGAAATCGAAATTGTTATTGATGAGAAAACTGTGAACTTTGGAAGATTGGAAGACGAAGGCCGGTCATCAATTGTAACTATGAAGTACGACATCTCTGGAAACTTAGTAGAAATAATCAGAGATGGACACCTTATAGGAAGTTATCAGTATGAAAACGGACGAGTCATCGTATGGTCTAATGGCGATCTTGAAAATAGATTTACTTATGACAATAAAGGATTCCTGGATCAGCAATATCTTCATAATAGACATATGGCGTTTCAGTTTTTCTACAAATATAAGACAGATGCAAAAGGGAATGTTGTAAGCGCGAAAAAGTATTATCCTAATGGTGAGATTGTTAAAGATGCTGATGAAACTTATCAATACGATTCTAAAGGCAGGTTGATAACATATAGGTCTAATTTCTCAGAAACAGATTATTTTGGAGGGCATAGCTTTAGCAGCACTGAAAATAGATGGGATTGGGATGGTAAAGGCAATATGGTATCTTTAAGAGTTAAGAATAACGTAAACGGCAGAATAACTGATTATGAATATAGGTTTGAATATGATTCAGATTGTAACCCGATTCGACTGGTTGAGTACAATCATAGTGATATTATGGTCATGACAGATGGATGGGAGTACAAATACAAGTACACATATTATCTTGATCCAGAAGAGCAAAGAATACAAGACTCCATACAGAAAGCGGAAGATTCGGTATTCTTGGAATTGCAAAAGGAAGCAGAGCGTTTTATGCAAGAGGTAAAAAAGAGTCAAAACTTAAAGAAAAAGTATATGCCTTGTAGATTCCTTTTTGATTCAGAGGAGGATTTCGTATCGTGTATTTCAAAAGATAATATCGATGTTGAGAAAGAGATGCGTCAGTTAATCGTCAAGCAAATGCAGTATGTTTCATCTGTGATTTTAAGCGGAAAAGAGTTGCGAAAAGCGAATCAGGCTGGGAAAAGCGAATTGCTGCAAATATGTGATATGTGTATCCAATTGAAAAGTTCGATGTCGCAATATGATACATCGGAAAAAGAATCTTTGGAATACATTTACAATTATACCGAAAGTGTGCTCGAGGGTTTTGTAACTGGACGAAGTGTATTAAATAAGGCTTATAGGAAAACATCAAACACAAACTACTCATTATTTCTTTCCTCATTCATTAATGATTAATGAGCAGGGTCGGGATAATAAAGTGGGCGCTGGTGGGATAGTGCTTGGGATTGTTCTTGGTGCTTTGGCCATCTCCGCCGTTTATTTTGTTTACTTTAAACCTTAGTTTCAAACAATGGTTTGATTGAACGTTTAAATCAAGCCGGCAGCAATGTCGGCTTTTTTCATGCGCGTTTTTGACAATGTGCAACCATGGCCACCCCAGAATCTTTGAGAGTGCGCTTGGATAATGGTGGTTTTATAGCGGAAAACGTGCTTATACTTAGCCATAACTCGAAAAAATTCCGACTTATGGCTGATTATAGCGTGTTTTCGAAATGGGCATTGCGCAGACGGCAAAGAAAAACCACCGTTTTTTCCATTTGAGGCGGAAATTGTTTTGTTTGTCCTAATTGTCCACTTAATTTTTGCTGGAAAAGCACTATTTTTGCACACTTTTACGAGCAGATAACATTCTATTTATGAGCAGAAATATCTTAGTTTTGTTGGCATTCCTGATGAGTGCCCAATGGGCTTCGGCCGTCACGGTGAAAGGCCGCGTTACCGACAAATCCAATGGTGCTCCGATGGAGTATGCCACCGTCAGGGCGAGCGCCTTGCCCGATTCCACTTTTGTGGCAGGGGTCATTACTGACCCGAGCGGCCAATTTACACTTGATCTGGACAAAGGTCGCTATGTGCTTGAGGTTCAGTATATGGGCTTTATCCCGTTGTATAAAAACGTCACGATTGATGGCACGAAGACCACGGTCGAAGTGGGGCGTCTCAGCCTCGAACCCGATGCGCGTATGTTGAACGAAGTCAACGTGGTGGCCGAACAAAGCACCTACGAGATGACCCTCGACAAGCGTGTTTTCAACGTCGGCAAGGACGTGGGCAACACTGCCGGCAACGCCATCGAGGTGCTGGAGAATATCCCCGCCGTGTCGGTCGACGTGGAAGGCAATGTCAGCCTGCGTGGCGACGACGGCGTGCGCATCCTCATCGACGGCAAGGAGTCGGGCCTCTCGGGCATGAGCACTCAGGACGCGCTGCGTACCTTGCAGGGCGACATGATTGAGCGCGTGGAGGTCATCACCAACCCATCGGTGCGCTACGATGCGGAAGGCTCGGCAGGCATCATCAACATCATCTTGAAGAAGGACAAACGCCAGGGCTTCAACGGCGCGGTCAACATTCGTGGCGGCTTTCCGTGGCAATATGGCGCGAGTTTGACGGCCAACTACCGCCTCAAACGTTGGAACCTCTTCGCCAGCTATGGCTTCAACCGCAGGTCGAACATCGGCGGCGGCGTCAACCAAACCAAACGCTTCAACCTGGAGGAAAACGGCGACACCACTTTCTATCAGCTCACCGACCAAACCACCGAACGTCGTATGCGCCGCATGGGGCACAACGTGCGTGTGGGCGCCGACTACTATATCACTGACAACGATATTGTTAGCGCAGCTTTCGTCTATCGTTATGGTAATTTGGAGACGCATCCCATCGTGAAGTATTATGACGAATATCCCTTGCTGGGCACTTCCTCCTACGACGAACGTGCTGAGGATTACGAGGAGAAAGACCCAATGTATGAGGTGACACTCGACTACGACAAGAAGTTTGTGCGCGAAGGCCGCAGCTTGAAGGCCAATGTGCGTTTCTTCACGAATACCGAAGCGTCGAGCTCGGATATCACCGAAATGGTCTTTCCGAACCAGAATAAGGAGGTGGTATTGTCGGAGTTGTACCAGAAAACCGGCAACGACCAAAACATGCGCAACCTGCAAGCCAGCATCGACTATGTGCATCCCTTCCTGACCAAGGCACAGTGGGAAATCGGCGCCAAATACACCAACCGCAACATCAACAGCCTCTCGGAAGTGACGGAAAGAGATAGTCTTGGCATTTATCATCAACTTCCAGATTATTGCTACGACTTCAATTATAACGAGCAGGTGGCGGCGCTCTATACGAGTTTGGGCAACGACTGGGGCCGCTGGTCGGGGCAGGTGGGCGTGCGTGCCGAGATGACGAATATCTACACCAATTTGCGTGGCTATGCCCACGACGGCACCGACTCCATCAACGGCGGCAAGCCTTACATCGACTTCTTCCCGAGTGCCCACTTAAACTATTCGGTTAACGAGTTCAATCAGTTCCAGGTGAGCTACACGCGCCGCATCCGCCGTCCGGGTTTCTGGCAGATGAGTCCGTTCCGCTCCTACAACGACAACCGCAACATTCGCATGGGCAATCCGGCCCTGAAGCCGACCTATATGGATAGCTACGAACTCGGCTACATCCATTTTTGGGACAAGGCCAGCTTCAATTTCACGGCGTACTACCGTCACGGTAACAATATGATAC
>Ga0247608_10002236_pt1 | contig 24734 bp, 47 predicted proteins | sample 176DNAGHGlowgp2_FD_193490 | JGI IMG/M metagenome (GOLD analysis project Ga0247608, IMG submission 193490) | Sheep rumen microbial communities from Palmerston North, Manawatu-Wanganui, New Zealand - 1766 DNA GHGlow gp2 | ecosystem: Host-associated > Mammals > Digestive system > Stomach > Rumen ... | reverse complement strand
TAGATATTCGTGGGAACCTTCTCCTGAAGAACAAATGGCTAAGGTTGAATCCAAACCTGCTACAAATATGCCATTTAAGCAAAACATGAACTTGACTTTTATTGGTTTTGATAAGAAGGTATTCCTAAAGCATAAGGGGCTTCCTGCAAATACGGTAATTGACAATGATGAAGAATTGAAGAAGGAATATTGTACTGAACAGGGTTTCTATAATAAGCATGGTTATTATTCTTGGTTTAAGGGTATTGACCTTGATTATTACACCTGGCGTAGAATGAATAAGGAATATCACAAACAGTTCCAATCCACCCAAGAAACAAATCCTAATGTATTTAAGTATTACAACAATGCTATGATGATGTGCAACATTGTCAATGGAAAGATTAATGGTAATACTGTGCAGAGAAAGGTTCTCAATGCCAAATACATGAATGCTTGGTTTAAGGCAAATGAACCGTTGCTTACTAATCCAAAAGCAAAACTGTATGAACATTTTGTGTATGATAATGCTGAAAAGATTTTCAAACCCACAAAATAAGTTTAAACAGACATAGAAAAGAAAAAGAGCCTCCTTGTTGGGGTTCTTTTTCTATATATTCAAATATGGTTAATAATGATGTAATGTACGGTAGGTCTAATTGGGTCTTCTACCCAAAAGAAACATTACCAAAACATAATGTGTATCTGTATGAAGTTTTAAATTTCTTGAACAACTGTAAATCCTTACAGCGGTATAATTTTTGGTTATAGACTTGATAAAAATACATTCAATGATAAAATTATTGGAATACAAGTATTCGTAAACACTAATACTGTAAATAATACAGATAGATGTAGAAGATCTATCAAATTATTAAAAGAACTTAAAAAACCAATTCAATTAAATAAAACTACAACTGTTGATGCCAGCGATAAAGAATGGAAAATAAATACAGGAAAGTATAGTGAATCTAGAATGTATTTGAGAATAAAGAATACAAAGTCTGAACAACTATTTAAATTCCTATTGACACCATATACTGACTTAAATTTTTCTAATAAGATTACAACTCAAGTTAAAAATTCAAATGTAATACTGAATAAAGCTTGTCCATCTCATATTCTTACAAAGAAGAATTTAGCAATATTTCCAGATGAACTTTATAAAGCACTTAAATATATAAACATACCAATAGATGAACTAAAGGTATGGAAATACCTATTTAACATTAAGCCAGATAAAGGTGCTGATTTTATACCAGAAATAGTATATAAAAACCATTTTGAAGAAGTAAAAGATTATCTAACGAAATCCAATATATCAGTAGTAGCATCTGAAATACTTATACCTTATATATTGTTGTGTGGATATACAAAGATAAATGGTGTGGATATACTTGAAAAAATCGGACTGAAGAAAATAACTAAAATTAAATGGTCTATAAAATCTAATGCTACCATAGACTACATCATTTCTGATGGCAAGACTGATAGATTTATATCTGCTAAATCCAATTCATCAAACTATTCTACAATAATTACTGCTTTAAAAGAAAATAATTTAAAATACAATCGTAAATCTGAACTATGGTCAAAGATAGTAAAGAATGTTAAAGAATGTAAGCGTATGAACTACAATAATTCATTCACCTGTTGGGCCATTGGTTCAGCATGTATGAACTTACCTTATACTTTAAAGGAACTATATGGCATATATGAATCTGTAAAATCACATCATCCAATTAGCAAGAAAGTTTACAACACAATTATCAAGAAAGGAACGATGCATTTATCAGAAAAGGACTTTCACTACTATCCATATTCCTTGACAAATATATTTGAGAAGATTGCTGTAAATACAATGAACGATGATATAGTATGCTTGAAAGAAATCCATAAAATTTTATTTGCTCAACAAGACTATATTCAGATAGAAATGCACACAAATACAAAGAACCTATTTACAGTTATAATAAAGACAAAAGACGATAATAAAGACATACCAATTAAATTGATAAATATCTGTGGTAATAAATCAACAACCAATATGCTTGACTTGGATGGAAAGAAAAATCTACTTGTATCTGGTGGTGGTAGAGGTCAATTCATTGGATTTAAATTATTGTAAAGTATATTGTAAACATTTTTAAACTTATTTAAGTTAATGATAAACAATTTTATTATATTTTATTTTAGAGGAATATATGGATAAAATTTATGTAACAAATGGCTGTTCAAATCATTGTAAGAAAGATAGAGCTGACAATGATTTCTATGCCACAAACCCTAAAGATGTGGAATTATTATTTTCTGAATGCAAGATACCATTTAGCCAAAATATCTTAGAGCCTTGTGCAGGAAACGGGCATATTGCACAAGTGTTCAAAAATAAAGGCTATAATGTAAAAGCATGCGATTTAGTTCAACGTGATTATCCACTCGACCAGTGCTGGGATTTCCTTACCCAGCAGGAACCTTTTGATGGAGATATAGTAACTAATCCACCTTATGAATTAGCGACAGAATTCATTAAGAAATCACTAGAGCTGATACCATCTGGTCATAAAGTGGTAATGTTTTTAAAATTGACATTTTTGGAAAGCAAAAAACGTAGAGCCTTATTTGATACGAAACAATTAAAGACGGTATATGTCTATACAAATAGGACAAACTGTGCAAAGAATGGTGATGAAAAATTATTTGGTGCGGGCGCGGTCGCATATGCTTGGTTTGAATTTGAAAAAGATTATAATAATGACCCTATAATAAAATGGATAAATTAGTATGACAAATGTAAAAGAAAAGTTACAAGAATTGGGCTTTGAAGAGACAATAATTCTAGAAAATCCAAGTTATGACACTGCAATAACTGGTATAAGTTCTAATGGTAATTTAATCTATGACTATGAGTTAATGGTTAATTACTTAATTGAACACGATAATATGTCTTATGAAGATGCTGTAGAATTTATAGACTATAACACTATTAGAGCAATTGATTATATGGGTGAATTTAAACCTATAATTATGAATAAGATAGAGGATTAAATGATAGAACCAACATTACATATAGAATTATGGAAAGCTTTTAATGACATTGTATTTAATGAACCTGACCATAGATATACAGATTCAAAAGGAACTCAATATCAATCTGCAACTGGTTGGATTAGACAATTTGAACCTGAAAAAGACTGGGAACCTATCAAAATAAAGAAAGCCAAAAAAGAAGGAATAACTGTAGAAGAACTAACTAAACAATGGGATTATAAGAGTAGTTATGCTACTCATCTTCGGAACAGAATGTCATGCTGTTATGGAATTTGCCTGGCAGAAAAAGAACTACAACTTTAATACTGATTTAAATGAAGATTTTAAAGAAATGGAAGAGGATTTCAATTTCAGAAAGAAAAGAACTCTTGAACTTTTTAATAAAATGAAGAATATTTATGTTCCAATTGCAAATGAATTTATCGTATATGACCAGGAAAATGCAATATGTGGTACAATAGATGCTTTAATGTATAATACTAGATTAAATTGTTATAGTATAATTGATTGGAAAACATCAAAAAGGTTTGAACAGGGAAATAATTTTGGTGAATATATGAAAGCTCCTTTTGACCATGTTGAAGCATGCAATACAGCTGAATACAGTTTGCAACTTTCTTTATATAAGTATATTCTTGAAAAACATACAAGCATTCGTATTGGTGAAATGCTATTGTTCCAATTACCTGGTAAAGAAGTTCTAATGCCACAAATATATCGCTGTATGGATTTTTCAAATGATATTGCTGAATTTCTTAAAAAGAAATAAAGTTCATGCAATAACTTAATATTATGACTCTACCATTGTAGGGTCATTTTTATTTGTTATATTTTAACCAATATGTTAATAAAATATTACAAACGCGATAAAACCGGTGAAGAACAATTTGGTGTTAAAAAAATACCAGATAATCTCCAAGATATTGATGTTGAATATTATGCAAAGAATTCAAATAATACAATTGGATATATAACATTTTATTGGTTGATTGGTGATAATATTGACGCTAGTAGTGAAAGCATTGGATTTACTGATGATATAAACTATATTGAAGTGAATGAAAAAGATAAGTTCATTATTAGAAATAAGAATGACATTTTTAAACTATTTGAATATTTTACTAACATAAATGCAGATTCATTTATAAAGCAATTCAAAATTGAGGAAAAGCTTAAAGATGCAAAATCGGACTTTGTGTAGAACATTTATCTAAATTCTTGAAACCATTACAGATACTATATCCAGATAAAACATTTGTCTGGCAAAAAGATAAGTCTGGTATATTTGAAAGGATTTTATGTGATACTGAAGTTATAATGGAAATATCATATAACTATTTTCCTTATAAAGAAAATGAAAAACCCAGAATAAACTTTGAAACTGGGGCAATCATATTATACTTAGAAGCCGACAAAAACAAAGAACATTATATGTGCTGTGGATTTGAGATTACAGATCCTTATAGAAAAGAAAGTAAAGAACGAAATTCATTACATTTCTCTATAAATGGTAGTGAATGGGCCATATCAAAATTTTTACCACATTTATTTAATTGTCCAGATGATTTGAAAGATAAACTTATTGAAAGTATAATCAAAACCAATAAAATAATAACCGATTTTAAGGAATAAAAATATGTTAGAAGGTTTTCTAGACACCGAAGTTGAACAACCTAAACCAAGACCAAAAATTCTATTGGTTGACTATCATAATCTGGCAATGAGAAATCTATTTGCACAGCCGTATGACCCAACAGATGTATCATTTGTTGGTTATCGTGTAGCAATGCTTACTAGCATACGAAAGTTGGCAAGAGACTTTAAGCCAAATAGAATTATATTCTGTAGAGAAGCACATGATAGTAACTGGAGATATGATGTTTATCCAGAATATAAAGGAAATCGTGCTGAGGCTAGAGCAAGTTCTGTAGTGGACTTTTCTGCTTTTTTCCCAATTCACGAAGAACTAATAAACAGTCTAGAACAATGTTGTAAGAACTGTCAATTTTTAACTATTCCAAGATTGGAAGCTGATGATTTGATTGCACTAATTGTTATGAATGAACCAAATTGGGACATAACATTGGTCTCTACAGATAAGGATTTTTACCAATTACATAAGTATACAAATTTCAAACAATGGGATCCGATTAAAGGTGAATACATAACTGTCATAAATCCTGCAGCTGCATTAGCAGAAAAAATTGTTCGTGGTGATAAAAGCGATAATATACCATCATTACAGAAAGGTATTGGTTCAAAACGATTTGCAAAGATTTATACTGATGATTTACAAAAATGGATTACTGACAATAATCTACAGGAAGCATTTGATAGAAACACTAAACTTATATCATTCAATTCTATACCAACAGAATTCCATAGTCAAGTAAAGAATGCAGTTGAAAACTTTAAATCTGGTGAATTTGATGCTAGACTATTCTATTCATTGGTTATTGGAAGTGGATTAGGTGCATTCTTAGATAAAACTACAGATTTCATTAACATAATGAAGAATGTTAAATAGAGTTTATTGTTAAAACATTTTTATAATATGGATGTATTGTCAACCAATGCATCTTTTATTATATTTTAAACAAAATTATTAAAAGGAGCCAAAATGGCACATATTTACGAAAAGAAATCTTTAAAAATGACATCACTTTATATCATCTTTGACCGAGCTGGTATCTATGAAAAAGAAGGTGAATATGGAACCTCACACTTAATGGAACATCTGATTTGTGAAACATTTAAGGAATATTATCCTACATTGAATAAGTATAATATCGTGTGGAATGCTTCTACAGGATCTGAATTTATAGATGTATATTTCACTGGTATGGATAAGTATTTCACTCCTGAACTCAAACAAAATATCGTGAAGAAATTGCTTGGTGGATTGAATGTGACTGAAGAAAGATTCCAACAGGAAAAGAAGGTTGTTCTTCAGGAATATATGGATTCATTCAATGACCCAGAATGCTGGAATAACATTATCCGCCAAAAGTATGATTACTATGGTCCGATTGGTCGCCGTTCTGACATTGAAAACTTTACACATAAGGACATGCAACAAGCTTATAAAAAGTATTTCCAGAAACCATCAAAGATTGTTGAAGTTGGTCCGACAAAATCTGATTTTTCATTCGTGAAATTTGCTGATAAACCTGTGGTTGAACCTCGTAAACTGAAATTTGGTAATTACAAGAATGTTGAACTAGAACCGATTCCTGAAAACCAAAAAGCTACCATTAGATACATTAGCAAGAAGATGTTGAAGAAGAGTGATTATCCTGCTATGGCAGTAGCACTAAACATTCTTGCTGGTGGTCTTGATTCTCCAATGTATAAGCGTATTCGTGAAGAAAAATCTTTGACATATCATATTGGTGCAGGACTTGATAACATACTAAATGATACTATTATCTATTGTTGTGCAACAACTGACAAGGATAATGCTGATGCCCTTCGTGCAGAATTCCAATATTTCTTCAAGGACATTAAAAAACATATCAAGAAAGATAGATTTGAAAACGAAATAAACTCATTGTCAGTAAATGCTGAAATGAAAAAAATCTTTAGATATAAGAATGTTGGTGATATTGTTCGTAAAGGTCTACCGATGGTGGGCAATGCCTATAAGAAATTGACATTGGCTAAAGTCAAGGAAGTTGCTGATAAGTATCTAAATCTTGACAACATGAAGGAAGTATAAATGTTCCCATTTATAAATCTTGGATGGATTCCTGGCTATTTACAAACGTGTGAAATGCTGAGAAGGCACTCTGCTAAACAGCATAGTCCATCCATGTCTCAGGAAGAATATTTTGCCAAAGTAATGAAATATGTGGATATGCATCCACAAAGACAACATATTCTTTCTGACCTTCATGCCATTTCTAAAATTATGGCTGATAACTATGATTCCGGTAAATGTCCTGAAGAATGCTATGCAAACATATTGGATTTATATAGGTAATGAATGATAGATGGAGATACATATACAGTTTATCAACAATGTTTTTTACGCATAGGTGATTATGCTAAATCCATAGGTTGTACTGTAAAATATATTTCTCCTGAAAAAAGCTGTATCATTTATTTTAATGATATGATTATTGCTTTAATTCGTTATAATGACGATGACATTTGTGAACAATATAGTTCAATTCTTGAGAGAGAACAATATATAGTAGAATCTTTACCATATAAATATACTCCATATACTTGGTATGAAAAATTTTGTGAAAAGGTTGCTAATGTGTTTAGACGAAATAAAAACAATGTATTTTTCCATAAGAAAAGATCTTGTGGGCATATGTTAATACCAAACCATTACAATTTTGCTTGTAAAGACAAGCTTGTCGGTGATGGTAATGGTTATTATATATCGGAAGACCATTTAAAACAGACGATTAAATTTTTCATTACTACCAATTTAGCCAACTATAAGAAATATCAAAATGCATTAAAAATTAATGAATTACAAAAGGATTTTGAATATGAGCCAAAAAACGATTAAGATACAATATCTAGATGATTCAATTACAAGACTGAAGAAAATAGAAAAAGGTGATTGGATTGACTTATATGCTGCAGAAAATACTGTTGTTAAGGAAAATGAAGTAACATTAATACCATTAGGTATTGCTATGAAATTGCCTGATGGCTATGAAGCACATTTGGCACCTCGTAGTTCAACATTTAAAAATTTCAAGATCATTCAAGCAAATTCTGTTGGTGTAATAGACAATAGTTATTGTGGTCCTGATGATTGGTGGTATTTCCCAGCCATTTCATTACAGGGTGAAAGAATGATTAAGAAAAATGAAAAAATCTGTCAATTTAGGATTGTTGAAAAACAACCAGAAATTTCCTTTGAAGAAGTAGATAAATTGACAGATAAAAATCGTGGAGGTTTTGGCTCCACAGGTAGATAATTATGAATAAATTACATAGAGACATAGACAAAATAGATGAAAAGTTATTCAAGTTGCTAAAATCTAGACTTAGTAAAGCGAAGAGAATAGCAAGAGTAAAAATGTACTATAAAGATCCAATAGAAAATGATACTCGTGAAGACGAAATTTTGTCAAAACTGGATGACCCAGAATACTCTATGTACAAAGATGAAATGGCAGCTATCTATAAAACCATATTTGAGCAAATGAAAAAACTACAACATGATGAAACAGATAAGGAGACCGATGTATGATTAAAGAACTAGAAACTATGATTAAAGAACTCCATAAACAAATGGAATATCTACAAGGTCAAGTTAATGTTGTGGAAAAAGAATTATTGAAAACAACATTGACTTCGTATGATTATGCTGTCTATAATCTCAACAAAATTAAAGAAAGTATAAATGTAAAATAAAATATACAAAGTCTGTTGAGACAACCAATAATTTGTATATTTGTACTTAGCAAATTTATTATAAAAGGAATACAAAATGAATAAAAACATCAATTATAACAAGAATTACATTGAAACAGTAAACACCATTACACCAATCGTTGCACAGTTCATCTTTGAAAACAAGGAAGGAATGGTTAAGCTTCGTGGCAACAATGATAGTGGAAACTGTCTATTCATTCTAAATGCACCAAAGGAAAATTTTGATTTTACTGGTGATGATACAGAATCTAAGTTGTGTTTCCTTGATTACACAAAGTTCTATAAGTTATACAAGGAATTTGATAATCCAAATGACGATGCTTCCCTTGACGAAAAGGCAGTTCTTGATATTCAGATAAATGACGAAACCAATGAAGCCGTAATTATGGATGTTAAGTCTAGCAAGACAAAGTGCAATTTCAAATATCGTCTCGCTAGTGATTCTGTAATAAAGAAGCCAATTATTAAGGAAAATCCAAAGCTCCCAGAATTCGTTGCATCCATCAATCTTTCTAAGGATATGGTTGATATTCTTATGCACCGTATCTCAATGGTTGATGCAAACTATGTTTCATTTGAATTGGAAGGCAAGAATTGTAAATTCACTGGTAAGAATAATGTAACAATGCAGGAATATTCTGAAGATATTTCTCTTGATACAGAGGTTGATTCTCCAGTAAAGGTCACATTGAAGGCTGATGCATTTAAACTTCTCCCAACAGCTGACTATGCTGTAAACTTCTCTGAACAACATTTAATTCGTTTTGAACAACAGAGAACAGATGGTATTGACTTGACTTTGTTCATGACAACCATTAAGGGCGAAAACTAATTCTTATAAATAGGATAGTCTAGTAATGGGCTATCCATATTTTTAATATAGAGGTATAAATAATGGCTGCTGAAAATGAAGTTCTAACCGATTTCTATGATGAAGAAGCATTAAAGAATTCTATCACTTGCGATTTGGAACATTACACCCAGTCTCGTAAGATTGGTCAGTATACTCCTAATGGTAGAAAACCATCTTATACAGAAATGGTTGATGAAACAAGATATCGCAAATTGTTAGAAGATATTGACAAAGCAAATATATCGGAAGACGATAAGTATTTCCTCCGTATTGCTGCTACAAGACACATTAAGTTCACATACAAGAATATTGCTGACTACTATGCAAATTCTAGTCCTGAAGTTCAAAAACTAATGGAAGATAGTATTCTAGTTATGATTGACTATGATGATGCTCTTGCTAATGGCTATATTCGTATGAGTAATAAGATTGACGATATTGCAAAACAAGATATTCTCAAAAATCTAGAAATGAGAAGGGAAAAGGAAAAGAATGGCTTCAAATACAGAGAATAATATCAATATTGACGAAATATATAAGAATGATTTTGCTACATTCATTTTGTCTTACAAAAATCCAGATAATTGTAAAACACTAAAGACCTTACATAGATTTGGATTTACTGGTAATTATTATCTGATTGTTGGTACAGATGACCCAAAATTAGAAGAATATAAGGTAAAACATAAAGACCATGTTTTGATTTTTGATAAGTCTGATTACGATGAATCTATTGACTTCATGGATCAGGGCGGAAAACGAGGCATTGGTGTTTATGCTAGAAATGCTTGCTATGATTTGGCTAAACAAGCTGGGTTGAAGTATTTCTTCGTTCTTGACGATGATTATCATGCAATTAAGTATCGTATTGCTGATGAAAAGAACCCTAAAATTCTTCGTTCATATTTCTGCTATCAGCTAGATGCTGTAATTAAAGAATCACTATATTTCTATGTAACACACCCTGAAATACAGACGTTGTGCTGGTGCCAAGCTGGTGACGTAATTGGTGGAACAGGAAATAGCAAGTTCAAACAGCGACTCATTAGAAAAGCGATGAATAGTTTTTTCAGTGCAGTTGATAGACCTATTAAATTCTTTGGTAGAATGAATGATGATGTCAATGCTTACACATACTGGGGCGCTAAGGGTCAATTATTCTTGACAATGATGGATATTATGATTGAACCAGAAGAAACTCAGGCACCAAATACTGGCATGAATGACATATATCAGGATAGTGGAACATATAGAAAGACAATGTATTCAATTATGCATAGTCCAAGTTTCATTAAAGCAACTATGATGGGTCAGTCTAGATATAGATTGCACCACTTGGTAGATTGGAAGTGTGCTTGTCCTTGTATTATTTCTAGTAAATATCAGAAAAAGAGAAATGATTAATTGTGTGGAAATGAGTAAAGTACAACATTGGAGATATATGCTATACATTAAGCAATTAAGTATGGCAGTTATCTTAAATGATATGGAACTATGTAAACAACTAGAAGATGAATATAAAAATGACTTAGAAAAACCAGATGAACTACTCATTAAAGAATATAAAATGGAACATAGACTTGAAGAACTAGAAAAGGACTTTGAAAATGATACTTAGTGATGAAAAACTTAGTGTATTACTTGCTGGTATAATTAGAAATTGGAATACACTATGTACTCTAATTGATAGACGAAAAGATTGGACTGATGTAGGATGTGGTTATGTAAACATGAACTTTAAAATGGGCATCTTATTCGAGCAAACTAAGTTTTTCTTCAATAAACCAAGCAATACTAATGTAAGAGAATTTGGTATATTGAATGGAACTTTAAAAGTCTATATAGATAATACTTTGGTTGACTTTGATTTTGATATATACTGGGCTGAAGGTTTTCCATTCCATATACGAAAACACATAGAAATATCAGTTTAAATGTGATATAAAAACCAAATGCCATATTTAAAGTATGGCATTTTTTGATATATTTGTAATATGACTTATTTAGAATTTACAAGCACATTAAAAGATTTAGGTTTTGATATTCCAAATACTTGCGATAGTCAAAAACAATGGAATATTACATCAAAACAATTAAAATATGTTGAAGGAATTAAAGGAACTGGTGTAGATATATTATGGTATGACCCACCTGATTCATTTCAGACGGTTCGGAAAAGTATCTATATTGATGCCTAATATCAAATTATCGTTATCTGATATAACATTTATAACTATGCGTAAAAATAATTTATGGACTGATTACTATACAAATAGATATTCTTATTGGGAAAAATGTTATTTGGATGAAATGAGTATAGATTGGTTGAAACAACTAATTGCCCAACAGGAAGGTAAATATAAAATTCTTAATGGTTTACATAAAGAATCGGAATTGAGTGAAATTATTACTAAGGTTGGTGGCTTGAGAAAAGAAATGCAAAACACTAAAAAACAGATTGAAAACCTAAATAATAAGATTATATCGTGGTATAATAGAAGAATTTTAATTGAAAATGATGTATAGGAGAATAATATGTTCGTATTGTTGATAATAATTCTAGCCATAGTTTACGCAAGCTACATACAAGTATATAAGAAAGACGAAGAAAATGATGACTAAAAAAGACATAATAGAACTAGAAATAAAACTATTAAATGAACACTTGGTAGTCATGTTAATTGATGCTGCCTGGAAAGATGTTCCTAAATATACAGTATTTACTGGTAGTACCGCTAAAACAAGTGAAGATGATACTAACCACGAAGATACGGACTATAAAATTAAACTATTAAAAACTAGAATTAAAGAACTTGAAATTGAAAAAGATTTCCTATGACTATTGAAGAAATAGATAAAATCATTATATCTTATGGATTTATCGGCGAGGATAATTTAATACAAAGTATTGAATATAAGGTGAATGATTTTAATTGTTATAATAGACTTATATCATTGAATTATAAATTAGGTTTTTTGTACTGGTGGGATGTATATTCTAATGATACTTACACTTTATTATATTGTCCGCTATCATCACAGAAAAGAGTATATATTAAAGATCTTCATCAATGTTTTCTTCATAATACAATTAGAAACTTAAAAGAAGAAGTAGACCATATACGATATAGTAAAAACAATATCTTATTAATAATAAATTAAAAGCCCTAGCTGGAGATTTCAATGTTCAAGACAATGGATGAATTTATAGAATATATTAAGTCATTTGGTATATTTGAAATAGAAAAAGATATGGAATTCTTTGATAAACAAAGATATTCACTCTATATAAAACCATTGGATTTTAGTCTTAGAAAATATGACAAGTCTGATTGGACTGGTTATCATACGAAATTCTGTGAAGTAAGTATTTGTGAAACATATGATGAATTGCCTGTTCCAAAGGTAGAATGGAGTAAAAGAACAATATTTAATGATGATACAAAAGAATTTGTTGAAAAAGACAGTGTAACCATTGAAATAGATTATTCTACCAGAATCTTGACTGAAGAAAATAAAATGGATTACAAAAATATCTGTAAATCTGTGTATGAACAATATAAGCTTGAGATAAAGAAATTGTATATGAATCGTAAACTTAATAAAATGAATAAGGATTTTGAATGAACTACGAGCATATAATACAATATGATGATATTCTATTTGATTATTATGACCACATACAAACATTAAGAGGTATGAAGATAGATTCGTCTGCTTGTATAAAATATTTCTTAGGTTGTAATTGTGAAATTCTATTTAATATCAATTATTCAAAATATTGTAATGCTGGTTTTCCATACATTGAATATCCACAAATAACAAGTTTAAACGTTAATTCTGATTATAGAATGAACAATTATGTGAATCTGAAATATTGTATTAATACCATTAATTCAGTATTGTGCGGTAAAATATTTACTGAAAAATCTTTATTTCAAGTAATAGATATATTTGTTGATTGGTTATTTGGTAATAATACTTATAATCTTACATTTTCAAATAATACAGAATACAATATTACAAAAATAAATAAGATTATTACTATGAATCAGCGAAAAGAACAAATTGATAATGACTTTAAAGTTATAGAGTAAACTTTATATTTTCAAATTATATTGGAAAAATCACACTACATTTTTATATTAAATTATATGGTTAAAATATATAATTTTTCACTAGCTGACTATAAAAATTTCTTTGATATTGAGAATAAAAATAATAAACTTGCTATTATAAAATGTTCATCTATTACACAAAAAGATACAATAGGTTTAATATTGAAAAATAGCCAAAACAAAAGTATATATCCTATATTTACTAAAAAAACATCAGAATTATTTGATTGGCATTGTAATAAAGTATTAAAAGTATATGATTTAAACGAAGAAAAGAAACACCATACACCAGATTCATTTTTTAAGTATATTTACTGTGAACTAAAGAAATATCAAATTAAGTATGAATGATATTAAGATTTTTAATACAGATTGTCTAGAATACATGAAGTCATTACCAGCACATTGTATTGACTTAATAGTAACAGATCCACCTTATGATTTACACGTTGGTATTGAAGGTGGTTCATGTGCAAGTCATTGTGGGCGAAGTGAGAGATTTAAAAATGAAAATGTTGAAGGAATAAAAGATTTTGGTTCTGGATATGACATAAGAACTTTTGGTAAAGAATTTGTCCGAATAATGAAAGACATTAACATATATTTTTGGTGTAATAAGATGCAAATTCCTGATTATTTTGATTTCTATGTAAAAGAATTGGGTTGTAAGTTTGAAATACTATTTTGGGGTAAACAAAATGCAATGCCAACATATAACAATAAGTATCTAACTGATACTGAATACTGTCTATATTTTAGAAATGGTACGGGCCAACTACATCCTGAGAACTATAAAGATGCCCAAACATATTGGATTGACCCAATAAATCAGACTGATAAACTAAAGTATGGTCATCCAACCATTAAGCCATTGCACATGATTGAAAAACTAGTCAGAAATAGTTCAAAAGAAAATGATATAGTATTTGACCCATTTTTAGGAAGTGGAACTACAGGTGTTGCTTGTAAGAAACTTAATCGTGGATTTATTGGAACTGAAATTAGTCAAGAATATTACGAAATTGCAAAACGCCGAATAGAAGAAACTCAAGTCACAAAATCATATAATTTAGAAGGATTCTTTGAATAATGTATTATACACAAGATACAGATGATTATGATTTCAATTCGTATTCATTTGAAGAAATGATGAGTAAACTCAATCATTTTCTTAAGACCCAAAGAGAACATATAGTAAATCTTGAAAATGAGGTTAATTCACTTAGAGGTGAATTATACACAAAAGACATGCAGATTAAGCAGCTAGAAGACAAAATGGTAGATTTGGATAAGTATTTAAAAGCTGCCAATAAATATAAGCAACTAGAAAAGGATTTTGAGAATGCTGATACACACTAATGCATATCCAAATGATGATACAACATCACATTACTATGCTAGAACTTTTGCAACATTTAAACTTGAAGAATTGATGAATGCTGGTTATAGGATATTTAAAGTTGGTGGTTTTAGTGATAATATAGATTTCTATTGTATAGATACAAACTGCATATTTGATTTTGACATATATGGTCAAGACTATAAGGGATATCTGGTATTTGCAAATACAAATAAGAACAATGATTATTACTTATATGGGGCTCTAAAACAGACCTATGACCCGAGATATATAGGCTATCACTGTAATGTACCATTGTTTAGAGATATTGGTTGTGATATTACTGAATTGATAAAAAGACTAAAAGATAGATACGATAAAGTAGTAGCAAAAAAGAAAACTGAATATAAGAAAAAAACAAATAAACTTAAAATTTCTGATATTCAGACTGAAGATAGAGAGAATATTCTATACGAGTTGGCATCCAAATATAATGCTGATTTTACTAATGAACGAAGTGAAGATGTAAGACTTGACAATAAGAAATATGTATTCAGATTGAATGGAAGTATATTGCAGTTTATTCCTACAAAAATCCATAAGTATGACTTAAATTGCTGGAAATTATATTGGTATATGAAGTTCACACATACTACTTATGACACTTACATAAATGATTTCAATGACATACCAAGCCTTGCAGAAGGTTTTCTTAAAATAGCAACAGTAAACAATTTAACCAACGATTATCATGACTTTACTTAAAGAATATTATTGGGAGCCAATATCAAAAGAAGATGTATATGACATCGTATCAAATGGCAGAAAACACTATTGGTTTTCTATATTTTTGGCATTTGATTTACAGACTAAGAAACCTATGGTGATAAATGTGATATATGACGGTCCTTATACAGGTGAAATTATACCTTCAACTTCATCATTGGTAGATAGATTTGATTGTATTAAAGAATATACACACATTATTTTACCTGATACAGATAACTATGATTATTTGACTAAGTTGATTTGTGACTGTATAAATAAGACAACTATTGAATATAATCTAGTCATGGGAAACTTTAACGAAATGACTAATGAAGAATTTAAACAATATAAAAGACTTTATTACAAATATAAAGATTTATGATTGTAAAAATAAATTACGATGAAATAGATTTGGATGTTCTTGATTCACCTTATACAAAGAATGGTGGTCTTATTTATTCCAAGCAGCAAATATGGAATAAAGTTCAGTGCATGGCAAGTAGAAATGGATTGAATAACTGTTTTGAAGATATGCACGAAATATCAAAACTTGGATGCTGGTGTTTTGAAATGACTTCCTATCCACTATTTAATGAAAGTGATAAGCCACAGAATTATCATTATTCATTATACATTTGTCCGAAAACAAAAGAACACATGCAGGAAGTTAGAAAAAAAGACTACACTATAAGCCATAGACATTCACATTTATTTTTTGAGATACCAGTCGTAAATTCTTTTTCTGAAGAACAGACGAAAAAATGGCAACAATGGGCAATAAGAACCCTTATTAGCAAATTGGAATATAATAACAAGAAAGCCCAAATATGGTTGCGAAAAAAACAACTATCAGACGATTTCAGTGAAGAAGCCGAAAAAAAGGACGAAAAATAATTCGTCCTTTTATTTTTAAAGTTCATCTTCAATTTGCATAAATGCATCAGCCGGATAAACATAGTCAGGTGCTTTCTTCAACCAAGATTGTAATGTTCGTAAAGCAGCAATCATGTTGTAAGTGCTCCAGCGTATATTACCAATATCTTCAGTGAACATTCTCATTGGATTTATGCCATCAGGACCATATACATATAACTGTTCCAGTGGTGTTAAATGGAAGAAATGGAATTTACCTTTAGCAAGTAAATTTATGATTTCATTTATATCTGCAAATGCTTTTTTCTTGTTAGCACAAATTTCTCGCTTCATTTTCTGCAATAGAGGACACCAGGAATTCTTATTCTTCTCATTTTCAAAATGAGCATAGCTTTCCATCATCTCATCCATATCAACAAATTTGTTGAAGTTTAGAATTAGCCATAATCGCATAATCTGTGGAATTACACGAAGACCTTTGTTTTCGCCAAAATTAAACAATTCTTCCTTTGTAAAGTTTGACTTAAACTTTTCCATGCGTTTATTGTATATTCTAATTTTGTCAGCCATTGTTAATTTCATAATCATTCTCCCAATAAAAGACCCGCAAGTCCTTAATCGGATTGCGGTTTTCGTTAAATTTTATAATGTATATATGACTTTCGTCCGTTTAAAATTGACAAACTCGACAGTTTTTACTATATTTGTATTGATGAATACTCTATCTTTGAAAGATTTGGAACATATTAGAGCCGTAATCGCAACAGATTATGGTTATCGGTTTCAAAAACATAATCTGATAAATAATGACCATGAACTGAGATGGGTAAATGTTTCTGAGGGTTCTAAAACATTTACAGGCATAGGAGTATATCCTGGAGATGATTTTGATTCATCTAACAAAAAATACATATATTCCAATTATAATACCAATTCACCAAAAAGTAATTATCGGACTTTAGTTAGTTTTGAACTCACTGGCTTGTGTTTCTACAATAATTTGGAATTAAAGTTAAATACTAGCTGGCTTGACGAAATGAATCCAGATTACCAAAGACCAAAAGACTGGAAACCGTCATTTATGAAAATTTATGGTGAATATAAGTTTATACCAATAAAGCTGTTTTCGGACATACATTCTTACATTCGTATTGGAATGTATCACTGGAATAGGTTGAATAAGAAATATCTAGAATTGAAAGAAGAACTGCCAATTAAAAATCAAGAATTTCTTGACCAGTTAAATTTGAAAAATAAGAATAAAATTATAGCAAAACGCTTAAAAGATGCAGAGAAGGATTTCAAATGATTTATATTGCTTATCAAATAAAAAAATGTGAAACTAGATATCTCCAAATGGAAGGAAATAAATATACGATTGCAGATTTATATATTGAAGATGATAATAGAAAAGATACCTGTTCTTGTTATTTCATTGTTAAGACTGATGCCAATGAAATGAAAGAATTCCGTTTCTTGGACTTATATTCCAAAAATGAGCTAAGAAATACAATAAACTTTTTCTGCATAGTGGCTGATGAAAATTCACAATATTTTACTCGTGAAACTAATAAAAATGTTGATGGTGATTTCCTGGAATGGTTGTCAGGTGAAGGTATAAAAATTCAGACTATTATTGCAAAACACTATAAAATTCATACACGAAAGAATGATATAGAAATGGATTTTAAGAATGACAAAGAATGAACTATTTAAAGAAAATCTTTTGAAGATTATTGAAACCATAAAAAAAGAACATCCTGAAATTACATTCTCAGGAGAAACAACTATTTATGGTAAATTGTATGAACATATTATATTTACTGCTAAGCTTGATTGTTCTGTATGTATGCCGGACAAATTTGTTATTATTAGTGTTAGAGGTGTTGAAAAAATATATACTGGATATAATAGAAGACATAGTCCAAAACGAGACTATAAGTTTATGTCTGGTGAAATATGCAGTCACATGAATAAGCTAATCAAGTGCTATCACGAAAAAGAAGTAGAACTCAAAGAAAGAATTATTAATAATAAACTCAAATCTTTATCGGAGGACTTTAATAATGCCTAACTATAAAATTAAAGACCTATTCAAATATGCACAAGATTTGGGTTATAATATAAAAGACAATTATGTTATTACATTTCCAGAAACACTAGGTACATATGCTGTAAAGTATTATGGTAGTTTTCTAGAAGGTGCAGACCATATTGGCTTTTATAATGGAAAACTTTCATTCTTTGGTTCAAAGAGAATATCTGTACAGGATGCTAGAGAACTACTATACAATTTTACCATAAAGAAGAAAGAACTAATCATTGTACAAAAGAAAAAATCTTTAAAACAGGACTTTAAATAATGGTTTATATAGATTACTTAGACAATGATAATGCTTTTGTTTGTCAATTAGAAGGTGATAATTGGACTTTAAAATCATTAAGATATAAGCCACCGGTCTCCAAAAAAATATCCGGTTCTTCGTATTCATCTAGATGTGAAATTATAAATCGGCCAATTACGATAGAAATAATAACAGATGCAAATGATAAAGCCATATTTGACATGGATATTGGAATAAAGACAATTTCAAAAAACTATTCCAATGAAACGGAATATCTATATAAGCGTTTCTTCATATCTGGAAAAAATGAAACAACTATGTTATTAAGAGAAAAATATACACACTATGATAATTGTAAATTGGCTGATTGGATATCTGACCATATGAAACATATTAGAGACTATTTTAAAAAAATGGATGAAATTAATCAGAAAAAAGAACAACTTAATGGAGACTTTCATGAATAAAAAACTCTACATTCAACAACTTCTTGATATAAAAATTGATAGAGAATTAGCTTATAATATGAAAACTGGTTCATCCAATGATGAATTTACAAAGAACTTCATAATGCCAAATAGAAGATATCTTAGTGAATGTAAGACAACTGAAGATCTAATAAAATTCTGCAAACACATTGATAGCAATTACAATGAAGCATTTGAAGAAAGTTTCTGTGCTAGATATGGATTGAATTATACAGGTAAACTTATTACAAAAATAACACTAATAAACCATTCAACATTTATTGGTCAGTCCTGGCGAGAAGTAAGTGATTTTGATTATCTCACAGACAAACAATGCTTTAGAATAAACCTCAATGAAGTTGAAAGAATAAGTTTCAATAAAGAAAGCATATATTTCGTTGACAAAATGATTTTTATCCATAATGAAAATGATGCCATTGAAGCCGTAAAACATTGGAAAGAACTTAAAACAAAGATTAGTATTCAAAATCTAAGCAAGGATTTTCACCAATGATTACTGACAAGGAATTAAATAAGATAACTAACAAATATGGTCTAATTGAAACGGATACGATTGCTGTATCCAGATGTAAAACTTATTATCTAAGCAACGAAGATTTAGATTTGGGAGAATATCTATTTTTCTATGATATGACATTTGGGTATATACTATTAAGAACCTATGATAATAATAAAAGTCAATCTAATGGAGTAATTTATGACGATATTTTAAAATTTGAGCAAGATATATTGAATGAGATAAAAGAACGAAAGAAAATGCAAATTAATAAACGAAAATCTGAACTGGATAAAGATTTTGACTTTTGATGAATTTTACAACATTTCGTCTTTACGAAGACTATTTTCACAGTTCAAATTGTCATTACCTACAATTGAACATTATTACGAAAATCTGAAAATTTTTGTTTACACATCAGATATTATAACAAAACAATTGGGTGTTATAGAAACTTCAACAAAATTTAAAGACATTAGTATAGAAGAATTTAATGAATTAGACAGAATTTATACGATTCTTGATAAATTTAGAATCGCCGATAATAAAAAAGCACAAATAAACTTAGATTTTGATTGACAGCTTATAAAATAATTTCTATATTATACTTATATGTTTGACGATTTGAAACAACTATCCAAAAAAGAACTAATGACACTCATTAACAGCGGTCATTTGGGATATTCAACTCCTGCCACACTTTCTAAGGGTGTATATATTATAAAATCGCTGAAGAAACTTGATGAAATCACCATAAACTATAAAGGTGATGTTGATGAGGAAGTTGAAGAACCATATGAAGATAATTATGAAATCTTCACATACTGGGATTTGAAACATAACAAGCCATTATTTGATATTATAGGTCAATTTGAATATGGTAAAGGAACTTCCTATTATCTAAGTGATAACTCCATATTTGGTATGTACTGGTTGATTGGTAATAAGATGCATACTGGAATGGAAAATGCTATTAGATTCCATAAGCTAAATGTCCCTACAAATGTTGATTTGCAGAAATATACTGAAAACAATTTCAAAATCTCCATTATGAAGGGAGATTTTAAGAAATGATTTTATACGGGTTAAAAGAAGTTGATGCATCTTTCGCAAATAAGGTATTGAATACTGTATTTGCCATTAATCGTTTGAATTCTGATTTTGATGGCGAAGATACGAACATTCTTAAAGACATGAGAAATAATCCCGTAAATAACATTAGGACTTTTTCTGATTCGTGGTCTGAATACATCAACATAATTACAGTCAAAAACGGCGATAAGTTTATCAATTATATTGCTTATATTGATGCCGACGATGGTTATCGCAGTAGAGCTGATGCTTATAAATTTGAAACATCTGAACCAATTTGTAAGAATTTGATGAATTACAATATTGAAGTTAGCATCAAGGAAGCATTCTCTAATCATGATAAGAATTTTGAATATAGATTTGTGATTAGAAATAAAAAAGATAATACAGTGCTGGTTGAATGTTATACAAACTGGGATGATTCATATTATCCTATAGGCCATATTCATGTTGGGGTCTGGTAATGTCAAGACAGACCGACTTCATATATAAACTGAAAGCCAAATATATAAATATTACAAAAAATTTTGTTAAATAATATTTACAAAAAAATTTGGTAAAATAAATTATATTTGTAATACAAAAACATAGTGCCATTCCTTTTGGTTAGTTGTTGTTGTTAGAAGCGAGGTTTTTACTATGTTCCTCGCTTCGTTTTTTATATACATTTCTGGATAATTCATAAATACTATATGAATTTGAATGAAGCATTAGATTTTCTTGACAGTGCTGGCTCAGTAGTGGTGCAGACTGACCAATTTGATAAAGATGTGTTGGATATACAAGATTATGTATTACACCATGTCAGATATCAAGGACTTGGTCAGCTCCAAATAATAATGGATTGGTTATCATTTGACAATGCAAATGAAGACTGTTTCATGCGTTGGATTCAGAACAACTACAATCCTGATGTAGATTTTAGGACTATATGCGATAACTGCATTCTAGCTGCTGAAGAACATCTGAATAGGAAATTGAATTCTGAAAGCCAAGAAATATTCTATGTTGCTGAATACTAATCAATTGACAAACTGTCAGTAAGTTTATATATTTGGAATATGATTACACTAGAAGAAATTAAAACTGTTGGTGAAGAACTTGGCTATTCAGCCTTTATGGTCAATAACAATACAAAAGTTCTACTCTATATGGATTCAGACATATCTGAAGCCTGTGTTTTAAGCACCTTTGAAAACAAAGGTCATGGATATTTCGTAAATCTAATGGATTTTGCCTATATTGATGAGGAACCACCCTTGGGACCGGAAATAAGGTTTGGAAAATACGATAAAGACGATTATATACCATTCTGTATGTTCAGTAAGGAAGGACTACGGAAAGCTCTCATAGAACTTAAGAACAAGACAACGAAAGTTTATAAAGAATTTATTGCCTTAAAGAAGAAAAAGGACATTTCTTCAGATTTTGTATAGCCAAATAATGTATTTTTATAAATACAATATGAGGTTTGAACAATTTATTAACGAAAATTACGCGGCTGAAGAAGAACAATGGAATAGAGACATAAAAGAAATATATTCCTGGGTCAGAACATTGGAAAATGATAAAGTTATAGTGGAATATCGTAAACAAAACAATAGATGTTTACGAATTACTTATAAGACTGACCAGAATGAATACCCAATATTAGATTTGGAAGATATATTCCTTACTCCAGATTATGTCAGAATCCTTGATGCTGATGGTGAACCACTGTTAAGTAAAATGGATTTTGTTGAATATGTCATAAACTTAGATGAAAAGAAATATACAAAGAATTTTGAACTAAAAATGAAACAATGGAAACAGTCTGAATTACAGAAGTTGACATTGAATGACTTGAAGAAAAAGATTGCTGATAGCATTAAACAAGTGGATTTATTCTGTAAGAAGAGGTAATAATTATGGCTGTTAAAAAATATGAATTAAAACACGAATTAGATAATTCAGGTTTAGAAGAAATTTTAGAAACATTAATGTATTATTTAAAAGATGAAGGTGTTGACTGTTCTCTTATAAACTGGCATTCAAGACATTCTGGTATAATGGATTGGGACTACAACATTCACGCCATAGAAATTACGGGTAATTCTGAATATGATTTTGATGATGAAAATGTAATTTATATAAGTTATACTAATGAAGATGGAGAATTCTTGTATAATAATAGGTGTGGTCAATTATTAGGATATTTTACTGAAAATGATAAAGATGACCCATATGACGGTGTTATAGATACGGAATGTGATGTTCCAAACTATGAAGAAGAAGATGAGAAAGTTTTTGCTTATATTAATTACGAAACTGCAATTGAAGAAATTAAAAAACTTGTAGATAAAACAGCAAATAAAGAAAAAATGAATGAAATAAAAGAAGAACTTGAAGATGAGGCAAACACATTGTTTGATCTGATTGATGAAAATGATGAAGAATTTAAACATTCAATGGCTGTTCATATAGCAAAAAAATTGATTGTTAAATATGATATAGAAAAAGAAGAATTATTTGTAGGGAAGAAGTAATATGAATTTAATGGAAATGCGAAATCTATTATTGAATAAGAAATACTTACTAGAAAGTACTGATTTACCTACAGGATGGCCTAATGAAAATTCAGCTAATGTATTTTATTATATAGGTCGTTTAATTAAAAATAAAGGACCTCAAACTGAAGCTGCAATTGAAAAATATCTAAACACTAAATTTGATAATAATATTCCTTTGGTTGGTATGCCAGGTAAAGAAAGACTATCCTGGCATGTTGGCTGGCGCAGAATATTAAAAGAATATTTCATTAAAGATGGTCGCAAATGGGACTTTAATGGTACTTGGGGTAATGATGAATGGAATGAAGTAGCCAAATGGCACGAAGCAATAGATATTGAAATAGACCCTTATGCAGCCATTGTAAAAGTATTCTGGGATTGGTATAAAGAAAAGAAAGCTGGTAATAATGTAAAACCAGATGATGAATTAATTAAATTCGTAAATAATGCTGGTGATGCTACAATAGAAAAAACATTTGGTAAATATTATAAATTTGCTATGGGACTACTTGCCCCATATATGAATAAATCCAATTTAACTGAAGAAGATAAACTTATTCAAAAATTCTGGGATTGGCATAGAGCAAAGAAAGCTGGTAAACCATATCAGTTAGACCAAGACACAATAGATGGATTGGTAGTATTTCTTCGTAAACCAAAAGCTGTTGATGTTCTACAACAATACTATTATTATTTTGTACGTGTAATTGAAAGAATGTCTGACAAAACTATTAAGACACCTATTAACACAACTGGATTACAACAAGAACTTAAGAGAATTATGGATAACTTAGACAACGATGAATATGTTGATGAACTCGAAAGAATTGAAAGAAATAGATTGCATGGTGGAGAAATGACTGCCGGTCCTGTATTCGTATTACCTGTTGATGTAATAAAATCTATTAGAAATTTGGCTAAAGACGATGATAATATTGAACCATCAAAAGTTGGTAAGATTGATAAATCACAAGTTAAAGAATGTTATGTTTACTGTAATAATGAATTAAACAAGAAGTTCCATATTGGTAAGACTGGTATTTTTGATTTGAATATTCAAGATTTCTATGATACATATAAAATAGTATTCCAGCGTGGATTTAATACAAGAACTTTACATAAGATATTTGATGAAGTATGTCAATATCTACTAGACCAGTTGGATAAAGGTACTGCAGAATACTGGAAGAAGCGTGGAACTATTGATATTGATGATGTTGAAGACTTTAACGAAGCATATCGTATATTGACAAGAGCTGGATATACCTTGATTAAGGAGTAATTCTTATGAAAACAATTGAATTAAAATGGATAGAAGATGACAATCATGTTGTAGCAGAAGATGCTTATACTGGTTTAAAAGAACTAATTGAAACTGGT
>Ga0247608_10002234_pt1 | contig 24751 bp, 26 predicted proteins | sample 176DNAGHGlowgp2_FD_193490 | JGI IMG/M metagenome (GOLD analysis project Ga0247608, IMG submission 193490) | Sheep rumen microbial communities from Palmerston North, Manawatu-Wanganui, New Zealand - 1766 DNA GHGlow gp2 | ecosystem: Host-associated > Mammals > Digestive system > Stomach > Rumen ... | reverse complement strand
CAATATTGCTTCCAAAGCTAGAAAAATGAGAAGTTTTAGACATGTCTAAAATTGTCAGCACGGAAAAATTTAAGAAACATCCACCTAGATATACAGAAGCTAGTCTTGTAAAAGAACTGGAAAAAAGATGAATTTGACGTCCATCTACTTATGCATCGATTATTACAAAGATTCAAGATAGAAAATATGTGATCAAAGAGGATAGAACTTGAGAAAAAAGAGATTATAAAGAAATTATGCTTGAAAAGTGAAAAATATCTGAAAAAATAAAAAATCAAAATAGTTGAGCTGAAAAGTGAAAACTTTTCCCAACTCAAGCATGAAGAGATGTTACGGATTTTCTAATGAAAAATTTTGAAAATATTATGGATTATAATTTTACGGCATCAGTTGAAACTGATTTTGATGAAATCGCTGAAGGAAAAATTCAATGGGTAAAAATGATGCATGAATTTTATGGACCATTCCATAATGAGGTAGTTAAAGCTCAATGAGTGGACAGAATTATTTCTGAAATAACTCTATGAGAAGATCCAAAATCAGGCAAACCTGTAATTGCTAGAACATGAAAATTCTGACCATTTGTTCAGATTTGAAATTCCGATGATCCTGATAAAAAATATGCAAATCTTCCTAGTGATAAATCACTAGAAACAATCACTCTTGAAGAAGCTTTACAATGTTTTTCTCTTCCAAGAGAAGTATGAGAATACGAATGAGAAAAAATTACAGCAGCTATCGGAAGATTTTGACCATATTTAAAATATAAAAATATTTTTGCATCTATTCCAAAGAATCCGGAAGATCCACTAGATCCTCACACAATTACACTCCAGCAAGCAATTCCTATCATTCAGAAAAAACTAGAATTTGAAAACAATAAAAATATTAATCAATTTGAATATGAAAAAGAAAAAATTGAAGTTTTAAACGGTCCTTATGGTCCATATATCAAATATAACAAGAAGAATTATAAAATTCCGAAATGAGGAAAAGATGCTACAGATTTGACTTTAGAAGATTGTCTTTGAATAATTGGGATAACGGCTACTAAAAAATGAGCTAAGAAAACTACAAAATCTACGACCAAGAAAAAAATCGCAACTAAAAAGAAATAATATTTATTAATTTATAAATCTGAATATGGATGGAATAAAAGATGTGATGAGAAAAAGATTATCCATTCAACATCGTGGTAAAAATATGATTGGAAGTATTGCAAAGAATGAAATAAAATCATATTTGAATATTGAGAAAATAGATGCAGAAACACAAGATGAGATTTTGACATGATATGTAAGACATGATAGATTATTTATTAAGACTACACAGCAAAGTTTAAAAATTCAAATTTTTAAAGAGAAATTGAGTATCATAAAAAGAATAAATCAAAAATTATCAGAAATCGGATATAAAACAGAAATAGAAGATATTATCCTAAAATAATATTTATATCATAATATAACAAATGCATTTAAGCTTACTCCAATTCCTCATTATTATTACATCTGTTATATTCTTTCTTTTTTGAATTGATTTATTCAGACGCAAAAAAGCAAACATCTTACATTTGATAGTATTCATATGAGGTAGTTTTTTGTTGATCCTATTCTCATTAGATATAAATGCTTTAAATAGTTTTGGATCTTTCTTTGGATTAGCTAGATGAGCGGATTTACTTGTATATATTTCAATTATTATATTAGCATATTTTTACATTTCACTATATAATAAAAATATTAGAGATACTCAACAACTTACAAAACTAATTTCTGCATTAGCAATAGAAAAATGATACGAAGAAGAAAAAGAAAAAATAAAAAAATATAAGAATTCAGACTTTAAAGATGAATTTGTTTTTAATATCAGAGTATATAATGAAGCATCTATGCTAGAACAAGTAATTGGGGAAGTAATAAATGCTTGATTCAAAAAATTAGTATTCATAAATGATGGTTCAAAAGATAATTCACAGAAAATACTTGAAAATGAAAAAGAAAAACATCCAGATTGTATTTTCGTGATTCTAACTCATAAAATAAACAGATGATGATGAGCAGCAAATCAAACATGATATAAATTCATACAAAAATATGCTGAAGAATTAAAAGTTAAATGGTTTGTATGATTTGATCCAGATGGGCAAATGGACATAAAAGATATGGATACATTCATTTCAGCGATTCAAAATGACAATTGAAAATTTGATGCATATCTCGGTTCACGCTTTATCAAATGATGATCATCATACAACATCCCAAAATCTAGAAAAAGAATTCTTACAATATCCAAAATCGTTACTAAAATATTTTACTGAATCAAAGTATCCGATCCTCACAACTGATACAGAGTAATAGATATTGAAGCATTAAAAAAGATTCAGCTTACTGCCGATTGAATGCACTATGCAAATGAACTAAATGAACAAATGCAAAAAAATCGTTTCAGAACTAAAGAGATTCCAGTACATATACGTTACACAGATTACAGTCTCTGAAAATGACAAAAGAATTCTAATAGTATAAAACTATGATTACAAATGATTTATCAAAAAATATTCTTTAGATAAAATTCTGATTTTTAATGATAGCTTTTTCGATTTTTTGAATTAATATATATCGATATTGAATATTCTATTTAATAGGTTTCATAATATCTTATTACTTTTTGTATTTCATTTGAAAAAAAAAATATTTTCATAAATTTTCAAATTTGCAAAATATATTAGAAAATAATTTAGAAACTTTATTTATTGTCTTAATTCTGTGAGTTTTGATATGATGAAGAGTTGGGCATGTTTTTATTTATGATTTTCAATATTTCGTAGGTAATCCATTGGATGTGTTCAAAATTCGACAATGATGAATGTCTTTTATTGGATGAATACTGTGAGTTGTACTTTGAGTTACTTTATTTATACAAAAGAAAAAGTTTTCACGAAAAGAATATATAATTTTATTAGACTTATTGTGTTGCATATTACCACTATGTATAGCATTTTGAAGACTATGAAATTTCTTAAACCAAGAATTATACTGAATTATATTTACAAATCCATTATGACGAAGCGAATGAGTGGTATGAACTCTGACATCACTATGATTTTTGCATATTTACGATAAGATTGATTCATCTCTTAGAATTAATACCAATTTGCTTTCCATCATTTTTGAGTGAATTTTATTATTCATTACATTGATAATCATTTTCGTTAAACAAATTAAAAAAGATAGACGAAAAATCTGAAAAATATGAGTGATTTTTTTACTTCGATATAGTATAATCAGATTTTTATTTGAATATCTTAGACAAGATTCTCAGTCTGAATTTATATGACCATTCACGAGAAGCCAACGATTTTTTGTAATATTCATTATCATATGAATAACTATATATTTCTGTCTAAATCGTCATCCAAAAGAAAATTTAGAAAATAAGAAATAATAATGAACAAAAAAGATTACGATGAAATTTTTACTAAACTTTTGGAACTTTTTCCAAATCCAGATACTGAATTAAATTATCAAACTCCATTTCAATTACTTGTTGCAGTGATGTTATCTGCTCAAACTACAGATAGACAGGTAAATGTAGTTACAGATAAGCTTTTTTTGAAAATAAAAGAACCAAATGATGTTTTAAAGCTTTCTGAAGAGGAATTTACTAAACAAGTTTCTTCAGTAAATTATTACAAAATGAAAGCTAAACACATCAGAGAAACTGCTAAAAAATTGGTTGAATTAGCTGAAAATAAAAAAGCTAAACTAACCAAAAATGAAAAAGAATGCTTAAATAAATATGGATATTATTTACCTGAAAGTCTCGAATGATTGACTAAACTGCCATGAGTTGGAGAAAAAACTGCAAAAGTAATTCTTTACGTACGATATAAACATGATTTAATCGCTGTAGATACTCACGTTCACAGAGTAGCTAATCGTTTATGAATAGTAAAAACTAACGAACCACTAGAAACTTCCAAAGAGATAGAAAAGACTGTACCAAAAAAATGGAAAAGAATTGCTCATCACGCATTGATATTGTTTTGAAGATATTACTGTACTGCAAAAAAACCAAAATGCGAAAATTGTGTATTGAAAAAATGGTGCAAAAATCCTATTTTATTTTAATAGATGACTTGTATAGTTTTTTTTGTTGTCATAACTTATAATAGATATGAAGAATTTTGTTATAAAACATTTCGTTATATTTCTGAGTCTCACAGAATTTTCAGAAAAAGAATAAAATAAAGAAATCTCCAATAGGGAGTATTTTTATTATTTTTCTCGTATCTTGAATATAATCCATCATACAATAGATAAAAATGCTATAAATCATAATATTCAGACTATGATATTTAAGACCAAAAATTGAGCATCTGGATTAAAAATACAGAGAATCAAAATTAAAATAACAGATATTACTAATACTGTTTTACAGATTTTCTTCCATTTCTTCATTGTTTAATATAATAATTAGGAATAAAATATTTTATTTCTTAGTATCTAAATTTAATTATCTTACAAAACTAATTAATTTAAATCCCAATTTATAGGTTTTATTCCATTTTCTTCCAAATATTTATTAGTTTTAGAAAAAGGTTTACTTCCAAAGAATCCACGATCGGCTGAAAATGGAGATGGATGAGCAGAACAAATTACATAATGCTTACTTTCATCGATTAAACTTTTCTTCTGCTGTGCAAAAGCTCACCATAAAATAAAAACTAAATGTTCTTTTTTTTCAGATAAAAATTTGATAACAGCATCAGTAAAAGTCTGCCAACCAATATCTTTATGTGAATTTGGTGTATCTTTCCTAACTGTCAAAGTTGCATTCAAAAGAAATACTCACTCTTGTGTCCACTTTGTCAAATTCCCAGATTTTGGTGGAGTTAATCATAAATCTGAGTTCATTTCTTTGTAAATATTCCTTAATGATGGTGGAATAGTTACTCCATCCTGAACTGAAAAACATAATCAATGAGCTTCTCATTCTCAATGATAAGGATCCTGTCAAATTATCACCACTTTCACTTTATCAAAAGGTGTTTTATCAAAAGCATTAAAAATTTGGTTTCATGCTGGATAGATTGTTTTTCATTCAGCTTTTTCTTTTTGTAAAAAATTCTTTATTTCAGTAAAATAAGGTTTCTGAAACTCATCCCGTAGTATTTTTTTCCAGCTATCTTCTATTTGTGGATCTATCATTTTTAATAATTATAATTAAACTTTTGGTTGCTGATAATTAAACAAATTATCTATAACCCATTGTTCAAAACGAATTATTGGATTAATAATATACCTAATTAGAGCATATCTAATTGGCCTAATCATTAATATTAAAGGAATTAAAATTCACAAACCAAGTCATGCTAAAATATCGGTTGGCCAATGTACTAATGTCAAAATTCTGCATGTTGTCATTATAAAGGAAATTATTATAAGCAAAATTCAGCATCAAGTAAATAGCTTTTTCTTACTATAAATTCCCCAAAGTAACGTGGCTATGGCAAAAGCCATTGACACTACTGCGTGATCGGATGGAAATGAACTGGTAGGCAAAATATCATGTAAAATAGTTTCTTCAGCTTCCACTTGATTTAGCACTACAATAGGCCTTTCTTTATAAAAAAACGTTTGAATTCAAATGTTTACTAATACTGCCACAAATGTGGCAAAAAATATATAAAAAGCTCATTGTTTTATGACTGGTTTTTTCTTTATTATTGCGTAAAAATAAACACTAATTAGAAAAATAGGATAAACTATTACAAAGATATCAGCAAAAGTTGGGGCTAAGTTCATTATCCATTCATATTTATTCTGAATATCAAGTCATCGATTTAAAATATTCATTCATCGTGAAGGCTCTATAAGTTGAATAGTGTGCATAATTAGATTAAAAATATCTAAACTGAAAAATAAGTTAATAGTTTTTACCATTAATTCAAGTAATTATTGAATAATTCTTATAAATCATATACTGTAAAATTATCATTGTATGTATTGTATGTTCAAGCAGTTTCTGTCATTCATACTGGATATTCAGGATCTCAAAATGGATTATTATTAGAATAATCTGTTACAACACTAGTTATTCATGTACTAACACAACTCACGATATTTCAAACCTTCACAAAAATATACTTTGCAGAATAATTATCAGGATTTGGTACTCTAAATATTTTTAAAATGGTTGGAGCCATAAATAAAACCATAACAGTAATGAAAAGTCATATTATCATGTACCTTATAGCATTCCATGCCAGTTTAACTTTTGAATCGTCTCATCTAGAGAAAATAAACAGAAAAACTGCATAAAAAAAAGCCCGAATACATCAAACCAATACAGCGAGTACGATTAAAGCAAAAACGAGCAGAATCACATCTGCTGGATTTGGAGTAATAATATTAGAGCAAGCACTTCCCATTAAAAATTTTTACAATATATTATATTCAAATAAGTATATATTTGAAATAAACCATAAGTTTATTCTGTTTTTTCTTTCTTTGGTAAAGCTTTTCTTTCTACTTCTTTATAAAATTTTTTGAACATTGCATCGTTTGTTGACTTGAAAAGCAATTTTGCAACTCTTTCTGATGGTTGAGCTCATTTTGATATCCAAGATTTTATATTTTCAATATCAGCTTCAAATATATGTTTTAATGGATCATATGAACCTAAAACTTCTAAATGCCCACATTGAGCTGGCTTTGTATGCTCAGTAAGAACTACTCTATAAAAAGGTCTCTTTGATCTTCCTTGTCTAGAAAGTCTAATAGCTAACATGTTTAACTTTTAAAAAACATAAATAAAAATTTAACGAAAAATCTGATTTTACTTTAATTTTTCTCTGGATGTGTGTTCTGTGTGTTTTTTGCAGTGTTTGCAGTATTTATTCACAGCTAATTTTGGAGTAGTTGCTTTATTCAAAGATGTGAAAAAATTTGTCGCTTTACATTCAGGACAAACCAATGCAACAGTAATTACTCCACCTTTTTTCTTTGCCATAATTTAAGTAAGGAATACAAATAAAATATTTGAATGACGTAGATGATCATAATTTGGCTCTGGGTAGACTCGAACCACCGACCTCGCCCTTATGAGAGGCGCGCTCTAACCTGCTGAGCTACAGAGCCATAAAATCTATACAAAACACAAATCGGTGAGGGTGGGATTCGAACCCACGAAGCCTGTTACAGCTTGACTCGTTAGCAGTGAGTTGATTTCAGCCTCTCATCCACCTCACCAACCACCAATTCGCGGATTGAATATATAGAATTACTGTTGTATTTCAAGAGAAAAAATATAGAAGAAAGTGTTATTTCAGTCTGAATGTGTTTCAGAATTTTATAAATTATTGGTAAAATATGGCAGAGGAAGTAGTTTGAGTTATTGAATCATGAGAAACTGGGTGATCCTTAAAAGAATGAGTTACAGAAGCTGATGTGCAAAGAGTTCAAGAAGAGGCACGTAAAGCTAAAAAAGTTGCTCAACAATTACAGCAAAACAAAAAGCAGAATAACCAACTTGCAAATTTTTTGACATTTCTTCTTAGTGAAATTTCTAATGAAAAAATTATCAAATGATTGTATGATACATTTTTTATTACAATAGATCCAAAAACTAATATTCCATATTTTCGTAAAAGTATGAATGATGTCGTTGTTGTCTGACTTTTTTATCCATTTTATATAGAAAAAGCTAAAGAGATTGAGGTTTCTCATTATTATGAAAATCTGAATAACGTTGGGAAAAAGTCTGTGGAGTGATATATTTCATATCTCCAAGATTTATCGGATCATTATCATGATAATATTCCGATTAATCAAGATAGTTTTATCCAATTATTGGTAGAAATTTTTAAAGAATTTTTGCCTAATAATTCGAATTCTGAATTATGAGAGAATGTTGATAAAGAATATAAAGAAATAATACGTGAAAAGTTATATCTTGAATAAAACCAAGATTAATAATTCTTTCTTCCAAAAAATTCACATAAAACAATTAAAAAGTCTAAAAAAATTTGACTTTTTTCTAATTTTTGATTATAATTAACTAATGTACTTTACATAAATATGTAGATAAATGAATAATACGATATCTATAAAAAATGATATTAAAACTGAAGAGCTAAGAGTGAAGCTCAAAGATGCAAATCTTTCTGAAAAACAAATACAGGAAGTCCTTCCTGTAATTCTGAATTCTTTACAAGAAATTCGCGATCTTGATAAAGAAAAAACTACAACCACAACCCAAAAAGACTTAAAAAACTTGTGACAATCAATTACAAACCAAAACAATATCGAAAATAAAACAAAAAATACATCAACTGTTGACATACAAAGAGATAATAATGGAAATGTAGTATCAATAATAAACGATAAAACAACAAATAATACAAATACAACAAATAATACAAATATAACAATTAACATTAACTTAACTCCAGCGGCTACAAAAACTATATCTTCTACTCCAACAACAACTCCAAAACCTGAAACTCCAACGATAACTCCAAGAATTACGACTCCAACAACAACTCCAAAACCTGAAACTCCAACGATAACTCCAAGAATTACAACTCCAACAATAACTCCAAAACCTGAAACTCCAACGATAACTCCAAGAATTACAACTCCAACAATAACTCCAACCTCAGAGCAATTTTTAAACAACACAACCATAGATAGAATACCAGACACCATGACTCTAGTTTGATTCCTAACTATGGTTGATAACTTACTACAAGAAATTAAAGAAATTAAAAACTGAATTGATGACATTTCAAAGAAAAAACTAACGGACGCTTGAAAAAGAACAATGGAACTAGCCAAAGGAAATCTAAAACAATATGAGAAACTACTCAATGGAGCAAAAGAAACTTTAAAAAAACAAAATAGGGCTGAAATTCGCAATGATGATATAACATTTATTAAAAAATTACGCGAATACGTAGATTTAGTAAAAGAAGATATAGCAGCTTGATGAAGATGAGAGCTTTCCAAAAAAGCACCTAGTATATATACTTCTCGAGAACTTGGAAAAGAATCGAATAAATCAGTAGGTAACTATCTAAAATCAGAACAAAAAATATTAGAACAAGCTAAACAATGAGCCATTTTAAACATTTTTAAATGAAATGTACAAAAGGCTACAGATTTCCTTATAAGAATTGCCCAATGAGAATATACACAAGCAGATTACCAATTATTTACAACTAATGCTGCTGTTCTCATGCCTTGTTTTGAAAACTGCGGAATTGATATTCCTATATGGCCACCAAGACCAATCTGAATGAATTGATGATGAGCCGAACAATTATCATGAGCGCCTCGTTGATCAGTTGATTACAGCAATATGAGTTTATGAGAGGCCTTTCAAGAATGATGAGTAGCGTGAGTTGTTGACAAGGCACTAAATAATTGTAAAAACATGACCCCATGACAAAGGAGCACTTGGAAAAGTTTGGCTGTTTTATGAGGTTTTGCTGCATGAATATTTTGATTGTATAAATTTGTTACATCAAAAAGAAAACGAGGTGAAAAAGCAGTAATCGCAGGAGCAACAATACTTTGAACCGAAATATTAACATGAGAATGACCAATAAGTTTATTCAATAAATTAATGACATGATGATTTACAAAAGAATGGCGAGAATCAAAATGTTGATGAGGTATTTTTAATTCATTTTGAGATGCCATAGATTGAATATGAAATTCTTGAGTAGAATCATCGGAAACAATCGTTCCTTCAATGTACTCTATGATGATTTTTAATCCAACGACTACAGTTTGAGATATTCGCAATTTAACTTCAACATTCAAAACTAATGGGAATGCGTGGATAAATTTTCGTCAACAGGCTATTGATAAACTTAAATCTGGTAATTATGGAAATGCATGTATAGAGCGTTTTTCTGCTACATTTTCAAATAATTTTAACGAAGAAGAACGAAATAAATGGCTCGCTTCCATGTGAATTACGGATTCCACTAATGATAAAAAAACAATATATGAATTAGCTGGCAATTCTTCATCTAATGAAGTTGTTTTAAGTAAGTTTAAATCAGACAATTGACTTAAAGAAACAGACAACCCAAACAAAAAACAAGAATTATATGATTATGTTAATGGTCTCAAACAAAGAAATCAGACTATAGATATGAAAGTTTTGGAAGATCATAAATATGATTGGTTCAAGCCAGATGGTAATTTATCTTATACAGAAAGAGATGAAGATAAACAAAATAAAGAAAAATTAGTAAATCAACTAGAACCTTTATCTATAGATCCACAAAAAAAAGAACAATTAAAACAAGCCATACAAACGTTCTATGATGAAAGAAGCATAAACAGCAAACCAAACTTAAACGATTTTTCTTTGGAGATAGAAAGCAATTCTTTAATTGTTAAAAGTCATAATTGACAAAAAACAAAAATTAATATAAAGAATAACTCAATACAATGATTCTGATCAAAAAACTGAAATAGTTACGAAATAAGTTTTTATAATCTATCCGACCTTTTCAACGTTGCCGACTTAACAAACAATATATTAAGTCAACAAAAATGACAAAAAATTTCGAACTTTCCACCGTTCCAGTATAAAAAATCTAGAAAATGAATATGTTTCAATAATGCAGACATGATAAGTTTTAATATGGACACAAGAGTTTTGTCAACGGGTTGGCGATGAGCAACAAGTAAAATAGATACCCTTTATGAACATCCAGAAGAATATGCTCAATATTTATCAAATCGTCGAATTGAAGATAATAAAGTTAACATTGACTTTACATCATATCCGTTAGTAAAAGTGTTATCAAGTTCATGAATACAATTTTTTAACGAACAAGAAGTAAAAGAATTAGAAACTTGGTTAAAATGAGTAAAAGAAAAATTAAAAGTTTTCAAGTGTCATCCAGATTGAAATCCTTTTTCTATAAAAATTTTTTGAAATAAATTAAGATTTAAAACTATAAATTGAGATATGGAAGAATTTCCTGAAAATGTTTTGAAAAAATTTCCAACACTAACACATACAGGAAATGAAGAAAAGTTTTTAAATGCACTGAATAATCCTTCAAATAAGATGCGATGATCTGCTTTATAGTAAGAATTTGTCTACAAAAAATCTTAAAAAGTTAATGTAATTATATATTGACTTTTTTTATTAAAAACATATATACAATTTAGTTTTATATAATTCTTTTAAAAAAGATGGAAACATTACCAATAAAGACCTTAGAAGAGAAAAAAGGATTTATATGAAAACTTTCTACGCTTGCTTTGTGTGGAGCTTTAGCATTTTGAAATATTTCATGTAGCAAAACTACACAAGAAGATGTTAATAAACAACAAGAAAAAGTAGAAAGTATTTCTTTTCAGGTTTCCCATTATATAAATGCCCGCAAACAATTAGTTAAGGATTATAATACATTATTGAGATATCCAAGAACAGAAACAAATAAATCTGATATAAATAAATCATTAGCTCAAATTTATGAGGTTATTACAGATTATGACAAAAAAATTGAAAATTTAGCGAAAGATAGAATTGAGGCAATAGATGATTTAAATTCTTATATATCAGATATTGAAAGAAGTTATACACCAAACGAACCTTTAGATCCGAATAGATGGGATTTTTTGCTAACTATACAATAAAATGGTGTATGAAAAGAACGGACTTAGAAGTCTGTTTTTTTCTTTTGACTTTAAAGATGGAAAATATATCTTGGATAGAGATTTACTTCTTTAATGGTAGTCCATGATAGCTGTTTGAATTTGAGCATGAATATTATGAGCAATTTTTTGATATCTAATTTTTTATCTCCGCTATGAATACAAAGACACGGTAAGTGAACTTCGTTCTCATTTAAAAGAAGCAAACAATCAAATACAACACCTACAGGAAGAATTGGATGAATATATGCTACAAAACCAAATATTGAAAGAAGAAGCAACAAAACTTCTTGATAAAAACGATAACTTAAATGAAGTTGTGTCAGAGTTATCTACTTATTATGTTCATATCAAAAAAGCTAGCGAAAAAACTCAGGAGCTAAATGAATATCTCACAAATCCAGATGAGGCATTAGAAGAAAAAATTAAAAAAAATAATAAGAAATCAGAGGAAGAAAAAAAGTTTTTCTAGTTTTAAAAAGTATTTAAGAGAAAATGTGATATGATAGTAAACACGTTGAAATTCGATCACCAAAAGAATGATATAACGCTGTAGCCGACCAGTATAACCAATCTCACGAACATTTAAATTCATTTTATCGCGTAGAATTTTTACGTTTTTTGCCCAGATGAAAAATTTTTAGAATTATCGATTTATGAGCCTGAGATGGTAGAATGTTTTGAGTTTTAAACTCTATTCCTCATACTGAAATTACGGCTTGTGATATTTCTGAAAAAATGTTAGAAAAGTATCCAAAATGAGCAAAAAAACAGGTTGTTGATCTAGAACAAACATTTCCTTTTGATGATAGTTCTTTTGATTTAGCTTTTTGTTTTTTTACTCTTGAACATATTCAAAATATTGAAAACTTTTTTAATGAAACATATCGCATTCTTTCAGATGATGGTCAAATTTTTATTGGTCATTTTTTTCAAAGAAGAGAATTTGAATGGACAGCTAATCAAAAAAAATTCAAAATTCAGCAATACAAACGCTCAACAGAAGATATTGAAAAAGTTATGAAAGAATGTTTTTTTGATGTAGATATTGTTCCCATGAACGATAAATGAATACATACATGAGATTTAATAATTTGAAAAAAGTAGTGCAATTTACGACATTTTCTCAAAACTATAGTTATTATTCCCTAGCTTCATTATATTTTGTATAATAATCACAATTTTTAGGGCATATTATATCTTCTCATTTTTCTTTACGAATTAAACATTCATCAACTGTATCTGCACATTCACTTTTTTTATCATAAAGAAAGTAAAGTCGACCACCATGTTTAAAGCGTTCACAACTATCCCAATTACATTCTATTTCTTCTCATTTTGATAATTTTTCAAAACATTTATCTATTTTTTCTTTGCATTCTTCTTCAGTTATTATTGGTCAATCAATTTCAGGATAATCATGCCAATATTTATAACCAGAAAGTAAAGATATCACACAAAAGAAAGCACAACAAATAGCTAGTATAATTCCAACAATAACTATAATTCACCACTTTTTAGTCATAATAAAGATTTAATAACTAAACTAACACATTAAATATAGAAATATTCAAATAGCAGTCAAATCAAAAAAGTAGGAATTCAGACTCCTACTTTTCGTTTATTAGTTTTTGAAATTATTTCTTAATAATTGCTTCAATAGCCGCAAATGAACCTTTATCTTTTTCATTAATAATGATATAAAGTTCATCTCCAGGAGTTCCCTTAAAAAATGTTACAGCTGCTTGATTAAGGAAATAAACTGTTCCTTCATCTGTAACTGCAGTAAATTTATTATCATCTGTACGAGAAAGAATAGCTCTGAGATGTTTTCTATCTGCTGGTTTAATGAGTTTATAAATAAATTTTCCATCAGGCATAACTTTTAATTTCAACGTATCTCATGGAATTAATTTTGTTTTTGAAGAATAATTCATTGGAACTGGATATTTTTTCTGATCAGCACCAACCATAAAATATCCATCAAAAAGTCATTCAATAACTTCTACTCATTCTTCTGAATAAGTATTAAGCTCTTGATTTCCTATAGTATCATCTCATTCAGCTGAACTTAAAGATTTAATATCCATTGGATCAAAATTTACCAATTGATCAAGAATTACCTTCATTTTCTTAAGTTCAACCTCAACATTTGTGATTTCATTACGAAGAAAGTTAATCATTTGTTGATGTTTCTTTATCACTTCAGGATCAACTGATTCTGATTTTTTAAGAGTTGGTTTTACAGCTTTAGATGCTGTTTTTTTTGCTTCTGCCATTTTTGTTTTTGATTTTTATAAATAAAATTTCATACGTCAAGTATATACCTTTTTTTTAATATTGCAAATTTTTACTAAGAAAATTTACAACAAGTTTTAATAAATAGCCTGAATAAAAATCCTCATTCGTTATGGAATAAGGACAATATTAGGAAGCTTATTCAATTTGCCCCGACCCGGAGTCGAACCGGGATTACAGTCTTCGCAGGACTGTGTCCTATCCATTGAACGACCGGGACGTTAAAAAATGTTGCGAACTAATTGTAATAAATCACACAAAAAAAACAAGACAAAAAAATCCAAATCTGAATTTTTACTTGATTTTTGTATGATTAAAACTAACCTACAATGCATATAGGTTTTTATATTTATTTTTTTTCGAAATGACTGAAGAAAAAACTCAAAATGAGCAAAAAAACACAGTTGGTACTGTCGGAATGCGATTTAGCATAAGTTGATTAGTTGCTCTCATATTTATTCTTCTCTGATCTCTTTGCTTGATTTATGAAGAGTTGGTAGTATTATGAGTAATTATGTTAATTGTATGAGGTGTTTTATGATTGTTTTCGCTTTGATTTTTAAACTTTTTGACATGATTCATTTTATGAATTATTGGACTGTTTTATAAACCAAGAGGAAAAGCTCGAGTAGCAGTATTAATCCCTATTCTATTTGTAGTTATTCCTTCTATAGCAATTTGTACTTATGTTTGGTCATCTATAAAAACTCCGACTACACAGTTTACGGATTGGATAAAAGTAGAGTTTGAAAATATAGATGATGAAAATTTCGACAATGATAGATTCAACGCTATAACAAACGAAGAATTCAATAATATTCGTGCTTCTCTAACCGAAGAAGAATTCAAAACACTGCTTGAAAATAGCACATGATCTAACACGTTAGAAAAATGAGCTTATGTGCTCTTTGGATTGTTGCAACAAGGGTTTGAAAATTCGTTAGAAAGATACAATAATGAATTGCCTGAAGTTGATGAAAACGATGAAAATGAATTAGATGAAGTTGTGGATGAAGATAGTAATAATGAAGAGGATGAAATAGAGACAAATGAAGTTGAAGTAGAAAATGATGAATCATCTTTACAGAATGAAAAGGATGACATTGACGAAATTATAAATATTCTCGAATAATAGTCCTGTTTCAATAATTTATAAAGGACACTCTTCGTAAGAGAGTATCTTTTTTGATTTTTCTAACTTGCTTTCTTTTTTTGAATTTATATAATTTGTAATAAGTTTTAGTTATTTGCTTTTCTACAATGGCAAAAAAGAAAGGCGATGAAAAATTATTAACATTACTCGATATAGTTATCGATACTTATATTAATAAATGAGAACCTGTAGGTTCAAAATTTTTGAATTCTTTAGAATGAGTTGAAGATGCTCCTTCTACGCTTAGAAAGCACTTAAATCAACTAGAAAAACAATGAATGGTATATCAACCCTATAATTCTAGCTGAAGAATTCCCACCGTTGATTGACTAAAACTATATATAGAAAACTATCTTCAGCAAATGGAAGATATGCAGAGTTTAGAAGTTGATAGTGCTAGACAAAACATGAAAGAAATGGTGGAGATGCTTGGAAGTTTGGTAGATGGAGTAATTATTGGTTTTCTTAGAAACGACGAATACTACTACTTATGAGTAAATAATTTATTAAAAGAAACCGATAAAGATCACTTAGATGAAACCAAATCAATCATTTCATTTATCGAAGAAAAGAGAATCGTAAAACATATTGACTGAAAAATTTTGAAAAAAAATCAGATTTATTATACATTTATGGATGATGAAAATACAACTATTTCTGCTGTATATGCAAAGGTTGTATTAGAATGATATGATTGTGTTTTAGCTGTAGTTTGACCACTTAGAGTAAATTATAAAAAAAATGTAGCGATATTGTCACAAGTTTTACAAAAATTAGACCAATAAAAATAAATCTGAATAAAAAATATTAAGTATTTATTAATAAACAAGCGGAGCCCATGGCAAAAAATGTAGATATTAAAAAATCTGAAGAACTATCTGATTCGCAAATTATTGAAGAAACTAAAAATCAACTAGTCCCCATCCACGAAGGTTTAATTGAAAAAAAAATAACAATAGACGAAGCGAAAAATGAACTTAACAAAGTTAATGAATGGCTACAATGAACTAAATTAGAACAGAAAGATAAAAACGAAATATGAAAAGCTTTTGACAAATTGAACCAGCTAGAAAAAAATATTGATGAAAACATACTCAGAAGTGAAGTTCAAGAAATAATAAATTTACTTGAAAGTTTAACTAAAAAAGATTTAGCAAGTTTAAAACAATGAATTCAAGAGAACAAACTGCGAAATCCTATACGTTCACTTGAAGCTAAAAAATGAATTGATTTTGCTTCAAATAATTTAGAAACGACTATTCGTGAAGCATCTCAGGATAGAAATCCCATTGCTAGAAAAATAGGGGAACGAATGGAAAGATTGATGGCATAAGATAAAATTTATTTAATATTATTTTCAAATGAAAGAGGTTGTCCAGAGTGCATGATGAATCGTATATTATCTAGATAAACAATGAGAACCTAGATATCTTTTAATTAAACGTCATGCCCTATCTGGGAAAATAGAACGAGTGGCTCCAAAATGAAAAATTCAGATTTGAGAAGATGAAAAAAAAGCAGCCATTAGAGAAATCTGGGAAGAAACCTGACTAAAAAAAGAAGATTTGATTATCAAACAGCTTCTCTGAACAACATCTCTTAGAAGTAGTGAAACTAAATTGTGACACTTAGACAAAGATGTGACATATTTTTTGATGAAATTCACAGGAGACCCAAATAGTGTAAAACTAATTGAATGAGAATGATATATCTGAGTTTACAAACGAGCAACAATTGAAGAAGCTTTATGATTGATGTATTATGCAGATATTCGTGAATTAGTCAGAAAGAGTTATTTTATGATAAGAGAAGAAAAGAAAAATCAATGAGTAAAAGCTAGTTTTTTTGATAAATTATAAAAAATTATCAATTATTGCATAAATTTAGTGGACAAGAATTCAAAATCTTATCAAGTTTGATTTGACTTTTATAGATATTTAAATACAAGTATCTTGTGGGGTTTTTATAATACTAGAAAAATGAATATTGTAAAAAATATATCTAAATACTTAATTATAGTTATCTTCGGTATTTTACTTGCATTTTTTGTGGCACGAATCCAGTATGATACCAAAGATTTATCTGCAAGCATACTATCACTTACTGAACAAGATTTTTTTGAATCCACAAAATGGGATGCATGATACAAAAAAGAAAACCAGATTTTTGAAATTTTTCTAGCCGAACAAACCAGAAATGAGTGACCTTTAACAATCTCTATACTTTATTCTCCAAATAACATAGAACGATTCAGTAACCAAATAAATACAAATTATTCCGTAAATATCGCTGAACAAAATGAATGAAATATAATACTAAATGTCGATTGATATGAAAATTGAGATTTTTCTGAATGAATATTTGAATTACCATACAGTTGAGATTCTAAAGATATAACCCTCGAATACATCAAATCTACAAATTTAAATTTTGCTATTTGAAATTTGGATAACATAGAAAACAATCAGATTCACTAATTTTATTTTCGTTATTCACAAAATGAAAAAGTTTGCATTCGGAATATTGGCTTCTATATGACTAGTATGTTTTTGATTTGTTTTTGCTCAAAGCATACCCGATAATGTAGAAATTTCAGTGAAAGATCCTTTGACAGTGTGAGAAGCGACAAACCTAAAAATCACTATGATGAAGAATTGATCTAAAATGACAACATATAAATGAACCATTCGGATAACCGTTACTGATCAAAACTGAAAAATACTCAAAAGCAACGAATACACTGTTCCAAGTCAATGAATGTATAAATTTTTATCATCAGATTTATGAGAAAAAGAATTTCAAAAATGATTAGAGATAAAGAAAGAATGAACATTTTATATTGAAATACAAGATCTTAACGAGGATGACGAAAAACCCATTTGAAAACAATTGATACATGTTATAGGTGATTCATCCAACGAAACAAAAAATATTGAGATTTTTTCTCCAATTTCCAATGCCAATTTGATTGGTAACAAAGTAGAAGTCATAGCAACAGCTTCTGATGTACCCAATTCCAACGCTTCGATTTATATCGATTGAAACAAAATAGATACTGCTAACGTATCATCCAACTGATCGATTAATCATGTAATTTCAAATATCAATCCATGACAACATACACTTTCAATTGAAATATCAGATTTGGACTGAAACATAATATGAAAATCTGAAACTGTTTCATTTACTGTTTCTTCCGATTGAACTGACTGAATAAAAAACATAACAGTAGAGCCTGAAATATGACTAGTTGTGTGAGATATGACAACTATAACAGTAAATACAGATGAAAATGTAGAATCAATAAAGTTGAGCTTATCCGATAGGCCTAGTAGCGAAAGTATAATAATGAATAAAAAATGAATAGGGCAATTCGTTCAAAATGTATTTTTAATTGGCTCTTGAGAAGTTTTTTTATCTTTCAATATATCTTCTTCAAACAATACCATAAACAGATCATATGATAACTACAAATCAATCACTGTATCAGATTCTCCGTCTATAAGTAATATTAAAATCAATACTGATCCAGAAACAAAAACAGCAGAAATTTCATGGGATGCACCGAACAATAGCGTTTCTTCTTACCTAATTGACCGACGAATTGAATGATCAAAAACTCTTTCATGAAAAGAACGATCCGAAAAAACTTCTTTCAAATTTAAAGATGTTCCATACGACACAATTGTAAAATTAAACATTACACCTTACTGGAACAATCAATCAAATCATGGAGCTGCATCAAAGACAATACAGTTTGTAATATCTAAAGATCAAAACACTTGTTGAAACTGAACTTGCGACAATTGAGAAAGTCATGAACTATGTCCCCAAGATTGCGAATGAGAATGAGAAACAACAATAATTTTATGACCTTCGTGCCCAGCTCAAAGCATTTCTACACATACAGAAAAAATCTGAAACAGTTATTATCTTGTACGAGATAAGGCTGAAAGTGTGAAAAAATATATTATATATAGCTCACCGTCGCCCGACTGAAAAGATAAAGTAAAAGTATATGAAACAACAGATACAAGCTACGAATATCCATTTGATCACACATCAAAAGAAGATGTATTCATGTATTTCTGGGTGATTTGAGTGTGTGAAGATTGAGAAGAAATTGAGTTAACTTGAGCCACAAAAGTACAAGTTTGACCAGCTGAAAATTTCTTTCTATTAGTGTGTTTAACTTTATTAATATATTTTTGAATAAAATTATTTAGACATACTGAAGAATAAAATTTCCAAAAAACAAAATTTAATTTCATTAATATAAAAGATAAAATGGAATATTTTCCTAAAAAATATAATCCAAAAGATTTACGTAAACGATCTATCTTAGATAAAAAAAAATATATAAACAACAACATAGAATCTACTTTTTCACCAAATATTTTATCAAGTTCGAAAAAATTATCATACCAAGACTTCTTTTTAATTTATTTAAAAGATTTTTTTAACCAAAAAAACATAATTCAGAATCCACAAAATTTTGAAGATTGAATAAATAAATTATACGAACAGCTTTTTATCATTTATTGAAACCAACTTGATAACATTTTCTCAAGTTTCCTTTTTTTTTCAAAAAAACGCCAAACAATATCTCAAGTATGATCAAATAAATTAGAAAAACACATAATTTCACGCAATAAAAAATATATCAACGCAAATCATAAAATTTTGGATTGTTATTCTTCTAGTAACCATAAAATATACATACCAGATTCTGATTTATATATATATATTTTAGAACAACTTCGTTTATTACGAGAAAAGTGAAAAATCACCAACGAAACTAAAATTTGATACCGATCTTTTAACTTACAAACATCAATTCCATACGAAAAAATTTCCTGGAAAAAAGAAAAAATTCCTTGTTATACACTAAAATATTTTGTATGAACAAAAGCTGAAGCTCTACCTGTATGCATTGAAGACATTGATCTCTGTTGTAGTGATGTTGCATTACTCGTTCATCCAAAAGATAAAAGATATAATAAACATATTTGAAAAAATGCCATCATTCCACTATGCAATCGTCAAATTCCCATTATAGGAGATGATAATGTAAACATTGCCGTTAATAATTGAATAAAAAGAATCTGTCCTTGCTACGATGAAGAAAGTATTGAATTGGCCAAAAAATATTGATTACCAACAGATATTTACGTTTTTGATAAAGAGTGATTATATACAAATTATATCCATGAAACTGCATTTATCTGACAAGAAAGAAAAAAATATTACAACAACATTATAGATTTCATGGAAGATATATGAAACTTAGCAGAGAAATGAGAAAAAACAATAGAAATACCTTATTTAGAAGAAATAAATGAACGCTTAGTACCATATAAAATAGATCAGCTAATCATAAATTTACAAAAAGAAAAAGAGGAAATTATAAATCAATTTCTCGAAAACAACATAAACTATACATCTTCAAACGATAATCTATCTCAATTAATAAAAGAAAACAACAAACACCAAGAAAATATATTATTAGAAGATTGACAAGATAAAACTTTTGAAACAAATATCGAATGATTTGACATAACTTCTAACGGCGAAGATGAGAATACCAACACAATTAAACAGCAAATTATTGAAGAATTAGAAAAACATTTACCAAACTATTTCATTTGTAATAGTCAGATTCCATTTTGATGGAAAATACCATTAATTAAAGATAAAAATTGAAATTTAACTTTCTTTTCAATAGAAAAAGACATCTCTTCTCAAACACAAAATCCTATACAGTCATGTTTTGACTTTATTTTACTATCATTAATCCGTGCATGAACTTTACCAGTAAAAGAATGTTGAGGTAACAATGAATACAAACTATGTGAATACGAAAAATTTCATAAAATTTTATCGGAAAATGAGAAAAAAATAAAATATTTAATAGAATACTTCGAAACAACAACTTGAAACAATTCTGATTATAATAAATTCTTAAAAATTATCGAAGATTTAACGGACGAAAACAATTCAACAATAAAAGATTTATCTAACCTAATTAAAAATTGTAAATTTCTAAGACATGAGTGAAATTTTCTATTCGTAAAGTTAAAATGAAACACAAATGATATTATCAATCCCGATTTCATTGAACTTTGTATACCTTGCTACTTATACAATAAATGAATAAAAATAAATAGTCAAACAATCTTTGATGAAAATAAAAAAGAAAAAGTTTTCAAAGAATTATTAACTCAAGAACTATTACTCTCAAAAACAATAAACAAAAATCTTATAGAATGTTCATACCAAAAAAATAATGAATTTTTGGGAGACAGGCAGCTTTCAAAATCTCAACTTGAACAGGCTCAATGGAACATATTTTCATCATACTGAGAGAATCCAATCAGACTAAATTTTCTAATTAATCAAACTTTTGACCAAAAACAAATATTATTGAATAATATATTTTTAAAACAAATCTGGAATTCTGTCAGATTATGTACACAAAAAAGCTTTTTACCAGAAAAAATAGAAAATTGCCTAAATAATCAACCTCAAGACTTTGAAGATTTTGATATAATAGTATTAGACAAATTAAAAGAGCTTTATAATGAACGAGAAAACGTAATAACATATGAAGATTACATCAACTTTTTTAACAATTTTAAAGAATCTACTCAAAATATATTTTTCTCACGATATTTAGAAGTACAAAAAATAAACACAACAAAAAATACTCAATTTGTCTGTTCTTATTTTTTCAATTTTTTACTAACAATCTTATATCCCCTAACTCCGGAATTTGTACACGCTTTACAATATATTTCAAAAAAAACTTTTGTTAAACCACTAAAACCATTGGAATTAAACAGAACTGCAAACTATAATATAAACATACTTTACAACACCTTTATCAAAATAAAGGAAATGAAAATAGAAAACAATATTAAACAACATGAACCTTGTAACATATTCATAAAATCAAATCCTTCAATATGTGAATTATTCGCTCAATATGAACAAATTTTTATAAACCATTTTCATCTCTCAGAGATAAATTATTTTAGGCTTCACGAACAAACTCCTCTATGATACGAAACTTTTTCAAACGATATCGTAACAATATGAATCCAGCATTGAAATAACAATCTCTGAAAAGATAAAGAATCTTTAGAAAATATTGAAAAAGAAATAAAAAACTTAGATGACAAATTAAATTTACTAAAAGAACGTCTACCTCTTTTAGAATGAGAACAGCGTACAAAAACAGAAGAAGAATATGCAAAAACAAAAGAAGAAATAGAAAATCTGACTATAAAATATAGCCTACTCAGTAGTAAATAATTTTATTCCTTGAAACCAGATAATAATGAAAAAATACCTATTTAGTATTTGATTATTGAGTATATTTTTATTAGCTTGATGTGAAAATAATACAAAAATTGTATTACAAAAAACCAACAATCAAGATAATACAAATATAGAGCAAGAAAATACAGAACAACCAGACATTTATGAAACATTTAAAGATATAATAAAGCAAGAAGAAAATTGTGGTGATAATAGTGAAATGTTTGTAGATATTGCTATGTTGTGAAGCTCTAAGAAAGACAACTGAAATACTGAATATTATTTAATGGTTAATTGAGAATGATTTAAAATTGATAAAAGATGAAATTTAGGTGATACTTGTGGATTCGGTATTCCAGCGACTATAGAACTCGATAAAGATAATAATCTTGTTAAATACAAACCAGCTCAAGATTGAGGTCTAAATGACAGTTCCATCAAAGAAATGTTTTCAGATGAAGCATATAAAATTTTGCATGATACAAAGTACAAATTTATTCACGATAAAACTTTTCTCGAACAAGCTGAAGAATATTTTGGTGTAACAATTATACCAAAAAATGAAAATAATTTTGAATGTAAATTCTGTGATAAACTCTGGTATTACAACCAAACTCCCGAAGCTGATGAAAAATTAAATCAAACAAATGAATCACACTACGATTATATTACAGAAGACAACTGAAATAATACAATATATTTCGGTTCAGATTGAACCTTCAAAGCTGAATGAAGCTGGGATGAATGACAATGAACACGAACATTTGGACAAGATAAAAACACAGTAATTGTACTAAATAATAATTTAGATCATGTATACGATAGATACATCATCACAAATCAAACTGAAGATTCCCTAAGTACAATTTTGGAAATTATTCAAAGAAGATAAAAATTCATTGAGAAAATTAAGCAATAAATTATAATAAGAATCGTAAAATTTTATGATAAATTTTTGTGAAAATGAATATTCCATCAATTGTTGCACCAGGATGATCACATCAAAAAGCTGTAGTAGCTTCTGCATACGGAGCAGAAGAAGTTTACTTATGAGTACCTTTTACATCTCTTAGAATGAGACAAAATAAACTCTATAATTTTGATGATTTGAAAGATACTATAAATCAATTACATGCACAATGAAGTAAGGCTTTCCTTACAATGAACATATTTCCAAGAAATAAAGATATTCAGATTTTTGAATCTATTACAGAAAAAATCGCAGATTGTGGTGCCGACAGTATCATATTTTCTGATCCATGAACATTTAGAATAATTAGAAAATATTTACCAAATATACCTCTTCATTTATCTACTCAAACTACCACACTCAATTCTGATAGTGTAAAATTTTGGGCGGATTTATGAGTAAAAAGAATAATCTTAGCTAGAGAATTACATATATCAGAAATAGGAGAAATCAAAAAAGCTGTACCAGAAATCGAATTAGAAGCTTTCATTCATGGAGCAATGTGTATGACATATTCTGGACGTTGCTTACTTTGAGATTATCTATGAGGACGCCCAGCAAACAAATGAGAATGTAATCATTCATGCAGATTTCAGTATAGAGTATTCATCCAAGAAGCCAGAAGAGACTGAAAAATGCTGGAAGTAACTGAAGACGAAAACGGAGAACATATCTTTTCTTCTCGTGATCTGTGTACAATCGACCATTTGAATGAATTAATGCCAATCTTAGATGCAATAAAAATTGAATGAAGAAGTAAATCAGAATTCTATGTAGCAGCTGTAGTTAAAGCTTATAAACATGTGCGTGATTGTATTGCTAATTGAAAGCCTATTGATGAAAATATTAGAAATTTGGTAGAAATGATTCCACATAGAACATATCGAGACTGATTCTTATTCCATAATTTACAAGAATTCCCTGACTGAGAAATCTCTCCTGAAGAAAGAAAGACTACTACTGAAGAATTGGTTACTACTACGAAATGAACAGCATGACCATTATTCAATAGAAATTTCTTTGGAATTTTCTCTAAAGATACAAAGGAAAAAGACTGAATTATTTATCATCATATCGATCCAAAAGAGGAAATCCGTCGCTGAATGAAATTAAATTTCATATCTCCTGATGATATGTGAATATTAGAAATCACAGACATATTAGATAAAAATGGAAAAACTTTAGAAAAAGGTGACTGTAACATGCAAGATGTTTACATTGCCACAGACCATGAATTGAATTGACGAGAATGTCTATATTTACCACCGGAAGAAATCAAATAAACAATTGAAAATTTTATTCTTTTACGTACATTAAGTT
>Ga0247608_10002232_pt1 | contig 24761 bp, 16 predicted proteins | sample 176DNAGHGlowgp2_FD_193490 | JGI IMG/M metagenome (GOLD analysis project Ga0247608, IMG submission 193490) | Sheep rumen microbial communities from Palmerston North, Manawatu-Wanganui, New Zealand - 1766 DNA GHGlow gp2 | ecosystem: Host-associated > Mammals > Digestive system > Stomach > Rumen ... | reverse complement strand
CATAATGTTTTTAACTTTTTGCCACAGCGCCGCGGAGCAGAAAAAGCCCCAAGTTGACATGAAATCAGGGGTACTTGTTGCTTTTAGAGAATTCGGAGATGCGATGACAGAACGAATTCTTCTTGTGAGAAGGACGAAAAGCCCCAAGTATATAGAAAAAATGATAGACTTGTTGCTTTTGCGCTTTCTGCGCAAACGTCCTGGAGAGCTAAAAGCCCCAAGTACATAGAAAAAATGATAGACTTGTTGCTTTTAGAGAATTCGGAGATGCGATGACAGAACGAATTACTCTTGTGAGAAGGACGAAAAGCCCCAAGTATATAGGAAAATGGACAGACTTGTTGCTTTTGCACTTTTTGCGCCAGCGTCGCGGAGCGACAAAAGCCCCAAGTTGTCATGAAATCAAGGGTACTTGTTGCTTTTTCGCTTTTTGCGCTAACGTCGCGGAGCGGAAAAAGCCCCAAGTAGCCATGAAATCAGGGGTACTTGGGGCTTTTGATGACTTCTTGCGGCAAAAGCGGAAATTGCCCGCAAAAATCTGGCTTTGCCAGATACGATTCCTGTTAAAACTTAAACTGATTACTTTCCCTTCGGCATCAGGTCGTCGGTATCTAAGATGATCGTGACAGGGCCATCGTTTACGGAGGAGACCTTCATGTCAGCTCCGAATACGCCGGTTCCTACTTCGAAGCCTTTGTTTCTGCACTCGGAAACGACAAGCTCGTATAAAGGTTCTGATATTTCGGGCCTTGCAGCATCGGTAAAACCGGGTCTTCTTGATCTGCAGTCCGCATAGAGTGTGAACTGACTTACAATAAGTAGCTTTGCTCCTGCATCTGCGGGATTTACATTCATTTTGCCGTCTTCATCCTCAAATATACGAAGACCGCATATTTTATCAGCTATTTTAAGAGCATGCTCTTTGGTATCATCTGTATGTACTCCCAAAAGTACCAGAAAACCCTTGTCTATACTTGCTACTTCTTTTCCATCTATTGTGACGGATGCAGACAGCACCCTTGTTACAACTGCTCTCATTTTTTATCCTTTCATCAGCCTTCAATAATTGCCAGTATCAGAATTCCGGAGATAACAAGGAACAGGAAAAAGTACTGTTTCCATGTGAGCTTCTCTTTAAGGATTATTCTGGACAGAAGCAGGGAAACTACGCATACGGATGAGATGATAGGAGCTGCAATAGCGCCGTTGTCACTCATGGCAAATACATAGGTGAATTGTCCTGTCGTCTCGCAGAGAGCTGCAATGATCTTATCCCGTTGCTTTGGAAGTTCATATTTTACACCCTTTATCTTCATGAAGATAAGGAATACGATCGCTATTACAAAAAATGTGAGCTCGTAGGATGTATTAGCTACATTCTCAATTGTCTCTTCAGTTACGTTTATAAGAGGGCTTGTAGCAACATCATCGAGATAGTAGATGTCGAGGAAGCTTCCGAGGGCATCAATTGTTGCATAGCAAAATGGCATGGCAAAAGCTATAGCTGCCATCTTTTTCCCTAGTATCTTCTTGCGGTCTGTTGAGCCTGTGTTTTCAAGGAATCCAATTCCCAGAATACCGATAACTATAAGAACGATGGCAAATATTGATAAATGCCCGATCGTTTCACCAAGGAATATAACTGTCATGACAGAGCAGATAGCACCTGATGTATTCTCGATAGGGTCGGATATTGACTCTTCTATGAAACGCATTCCGAAGAATGAAAATGCCATTGATGCGATATAGCAAAGTGATACAGGAAAATAGATAAGGAGATTCTTGAAATCATATCCTATTTGTCCTGTAAGCAGAGTGAAAATGGCATGTATTCCCATGACAAAACCGACTGCAACGGAAATCTTTAAATGAGCATATTTCTCATCAGATCTTGCACCTTTTTTGTAGAATAATTCAGCAAGACCCCAGATAAAGGTCGTTGCCAGTGTAAAAAATAACCACATATAATGTCCTTTCTCATATAACTGTTTGGGTTTACTCCGTGAAAATCGGAGTGCACCTAATTTTACTATGAAAATACTAAATTTGGTATTTTTTTGTTAAAAAAGTCGCGCAGTATGTTAGAATATTCATTGTGCAAAATCTAAAAAAGAAAAGGAGACAGACAGTTATGCAGGATAGATTACCGAAAAGATCTGAGGTTGCAAATGAGCTTACCTGGAGACTTGAAGATATATATGAGAATGAGGCTGATTTCGACAAGGAACTCGAAGAAACTCTTTCAATCGCAGATGAGATAAGAAAGCTTGAGGGCAAACTCTCAGAGAGTGCAAAGACCCTTCTTGAAGCACTAAAGCTCTATGAGAGAGCAGCTCTTTTGATGTCAAGATTCAGAGGCTATGCTCACATGCGTCACGACGAGGATACCTCCAACTCCAAGTATCAGGGAATGGATCAGAAGTCAGTATCAGCCATGGTTTCATTTGGCGAAAAGACTTCTTTTGTTGAGCCCGAGATCCTCCAGATATCTGATGATAAGCTTGACAGTTTCTATAAGGAGGAGCCTGAGCTTAAGCACTTTGAACTTAAGATAAAGGAAATCAGAAGATTAAAAGACCACATTTTATCAAAGGAAATGGAACAGCTTATTGCTTCTGCAGGCGAGATGCAGCAGACAGCAGCAAACGGCTTTTCTATGCTTTCAAATGCAGACCTCAAATTCCCAAGTGTCAAGGACTCAGAAGGAAAAGAGGTTACTCTTTCTAACGGCAGATTCGTTCCCACTGAGATGTCCAAGGACAGGGAGCTTAGAAAGAGAGCTTTCGAAGCTTTTTATGGCAGATATGAGGAATTTAAGAATACATGGGCAACACTCTATGACGGAGAGGTTAAGGCCAGAATTTTTAACGCCAAGGCAAGAAAATATAACTCCAACTTTGAGGCAGCGGTTGATGAAAATAATGTAGATCCTGCTGTTTGCGACAGACTTATCGATTCTATTCACAATGGCTTTGATAAGATGCACCGCTACGTTGCACTTAGAAAAAAGCTCCTCGGAGTAGATGAGCTTCATATGTATGATGTATATGTTTCCATGATCAAAGACTTTGATATGGAGGTTTCATACGAGGAGGCAAAAGAGATATCCCTTAAGGCACTTGCGCCTCTTGGCGAGGACTACCTTGAGATAGTAAAGCAGGCTTATGATAATCGCTGGATCGACGTTGTTGAGAATGAGGGAAAAAGGAGCGGCGCTTATTCAAGCGGTGCATACGGAGTTCACCCTTATATGCTCCTTAATTACAACAATACACTTGAGGATGTATTTACTCTTGTCCATGAGATGGGACATTCCATGCACACCTGGTATTCAGATCATGAGCAGTCAATTTTTGATTCTGAGTACAAGATATTCGTGGCAGAAGTAGCATCTACAACCAATGAGGTTCTTTTGTACCATTACCTCAAGGATCACGCCAAGACCAAGGAAGAGAAGGCTTATATCATCAATCACTTCCTTGAAAGTTTCAAGTCAACAATGTACCGCCAGACTATGTTCGAGGAGTTTGAGAGAAAAACCAACACTATGGCAGAGGAGGGAATCCCTCTTACTGCTGAGTCTTTGTATGATGTATACTACAACCTCAATAAGGAATACTTTGGAGAAGATATGATCTCTGATAAGGAGATTGGATGGGAGTGGTGCAGAATCCCTCACTTCTATTACAATTTCTACGTTTATCAGTATGCAACAAGCTTTGCAGCATCTGTTGCGATCGCAAGTCGTATCCTCAAAGAGGGTGCACCCGCAGTAGAGCAGTATAAGAATTTCCTTAAGAGTGGCTGTACCAAGGATCCTGTAAGCCTTCTTAAGATTGCCGGAGTCGACCTTACAACATCACAGCCCATAGACGAGGCAATTGAGGTATTTGGAGAAGCACTTACGGAAATGGAAGAACTGTACAAATAAAAAGTGCCTTAATTTGTAATCAAAGAATAAACAGATATTGTAAATATTAAAAAAGAATATTATTAAGAAAAACCATCTTAACTCCTTCTGATTTCTCTGTTAAGAAACGCAGGAATTGAACAAAAGCGGTTTTCATGCTGATATAATTACCTATGGTGAGGAACTTCATGAGAATTTGCTTTTTTCATGAAGGAAGTAAAGATGGTTTTTTGCATAAAAACAACGCTTTTTGCAGCTATGTGATTTACTAGCATGAATTTTTCGTTTATTTGTTTTTTATTGAAGGGAGATAGTTATGCCTAAGAAGCTTACAAACAAAGAAAAATTGGAACAATATTTGTCACAAGTTGTAAAAAGTGATTCAAAGGACAAAAACAATCAATGGATAACCCACACTAATTCTTTTATTAATCTAGCGGTTTATGCGCATAATTTCGTAAAAAGTACAGAAAATAAAGATCTTTATCAGTCTAATCTGGTGGAAAAGGCTTTTGGTAGTCTCTATGACTTGCTTGTTGAAGTCGAAAAAAATATTGGAACAAGAGAAGCACGTAAAAATACTACTCTTAAGGGTAATGATATTGAGAGAAAAATCGCTTCTCTTAATTTTAAGTTCATGACAGATGCTAAATTTGCCTTAGTAAATCCTAATACAAAAGATGAAGATATTAATGCTTATGTTAAATTGCGCAATGGGATTCAGGAAACAGTTACCCAAGAACTGAATGCAGTCAAGAATGCAGATTTAGACAGAGAATTTGCAAGTACTTATGAGCAAATCAATGAAGATTTGACAGTACTAGAGAATATTGCAAAAGAAGCTGATAAAAGGAAAGGCGAAAAGGAGCTTGAAGCTGACCCTTATAAGCTTATCAGGACACTTTATTCTCAGGCACATGGAATGAATGAGATCGAACTTGACAAGCATTCACATCTTGACATGGAGATAAAGAAAAATCTTGTCAGGGCAACACGCGAAATAATGGAATTTTACCAGGAAAATCTCTTTACTATAAGGGGAAGATATGATATGGACAGCATGGAGAAACTACAGAAGCTGACCAATTCTGTTACCAATTTATTAACAGAGAATAATTCTCTCCTTATTGAGATGGAAAAGAAAAACCCGAAAGCAGCTAAGGGCTTCAATGCATATATTGCAAATTCACAGAAACTTGTGCAAGAAGATATAAATAATCTGATCCAAATCAAGAGATATAACGACTGGAAGCACTGGGAAGATTATAAGCATGGAATGCAGATTGAGCTTGACACCATGATGTATTTGGGCAAGCAGGAACTCATGGAAAAAAATAATCTTAGAACAGATGACCAGTTCTTCTTTATGGTAATGATGCAGCTGGATAAAGATCGCTATGAGATGTTTCCGCATACAAAAGAAGTGCTCGATGTTCTGGGAATTAGCGAGGATGATGTTCCTGCTGACCTTAAGAATGACCTTGTAGCCTTAAAAGAAAAGATGATGTTGGCTACAACAACTACTATAGCTCATTATGTTAAGGAGACGAATAAGGTAACCGGCAAGGAATCTACTCACTACCTTAATCTCAAAGAACTAGATGATCTGTCAAAGGCATATAGTGATTGCCTTGATGGAATAAAGGCATTTAATGAAAAACTTATAGCAAATAAGGATTTCGAAAGCGCAGGTGTTCAAAACAGATTTAACAATCTTCATACTTCGCTTAAAAAGACTAACGATGCACTAAATACCGTAATAACATATATAGACGGGAATGTTGCTGAAAAAGAGAAAAAGAATGAACTCAGGCCTTTCTCAATGTATGAAATTGATGGACATATCAATCCTGAATTTGGCAATAATCTGAATGACAAGATAGATAAAATAAGTACATTGGGGATTGAATTAGTTCAAGGTGTCGATAAAAATAAGAAAGCTAGCAAAGAAGTGGCAAATCAGACCGCTCATATAGATGAGATGGTTAATGCTATTTTGAGACTAAATACTAATACAATACCTAATATGATGCGCGGAGATAAGGACAATCCTTCGCTCTTTAAACCGCTTACCAAAGATGATATCGCACTTTATATCCGGGAGTTCCAGGATGCTTCTCTTAAGATGCATGCTGTTATCAAGGACTGCGAAGATAAGAAAAAGGCTGGTAAACTTACGCCACAGGAAGAAGAGCTGTATAAAGCTGTAGTTCCTGTGTATTCGCAGCTGTCCCAAAAGTATATTTTACTTGATTATTTATCCAATCCCGATAACGGCGATAATGAACTTAAGAGAGATATAGATATATTCAATGATGCTGTATCCAAGAAAGAGTCTCTTAAAAATGTTACTGATAATCAGATCAAATTCTTTAACTACGTGGGTACATGTCAAGAACTGATGAGAAAGAATCAGATGTTCCCTCAGTTTTTGTTTGAAGATCCTTTATCTGACAGGGCTAACAACATTATTGCATTAGAGTTTACAAAGCAAAACAAGGAGGCCTTTGAGAGCGCGCAAGGCAGATCAGCTTCGTGCCTTGGAATCCGTCGGGAATAAAGGACCTCTCCGATGTGGAGGAGTACAAGATCCGTAATCAGCAGGTAGGTGAAGAGGGTCAGATCGTTCAGTATATTACCAAGAATGATAAGGCCGGATTTGAAGCGGTTCTGGAAAAGTCTCTTGAGAATCTGCCATATTATCTTGGAGATGATGTAAAGAAAAAGATCAGAGATTACTATAAGAGTATATCTGAATATGATTTTGCAAACCAGCATCATGTTGCAACCATTGAGCAGGTTAGCCAACACTTCGATAACCCGAAAGAGGGCGGATTCCTTGATGCATTCACACAGGAAGAGCTTGATGCTAACTACACCATACTTAGGACATGCGTTGAGGAAATAAATGCCAATATTATAAATGCAGGCTTTAATGCAACTGCCAGGACAGCTTATGATAATGCAAGTATTCCAAACGGATATAACCTTGGAAAAGCCTATGCTGTTGCTACAAATGTATTTAATTTGAATAATACCGCTAAAATAGATATGTTAAGTGATGCTACTATTCCTATGGCTGGCGGAGGTGCCAAGCAGGATCAGTACGCAAGTGTTACTATCGGAGCGGTAGAGAAAAATTATAATGTAACATCCAAACTTCCAAAGGATGGGCAAACTGAATCTGAAGAGTTTTATACCACTACAAGAAACTTCAGAAGCAGCGACTTTATCGATAACATGGATATGAAGGAAAATGCTCCTGAAATCATGGAAAATGCGAAGGGTAAGACTGAAGCAGAGATAAAGCAGATGATTGACGAAAAGCTGAAGGATCTTGAGAACCCCAAGAGGGGTCCGCGCAAGAAATTCACAAACGACCTTCGCTCAATAGACAAATTTGATACTGCCGAGAATATGGCAAAAATGGCGGATCTTCAGGTTATGCATTATCTCTCCGGAATAAGGATGATAAGTGTGCATGATCTAAGAATCGGTTTTAAGACTGATGCAAACGGCAATTTGACTGTGTCAGGTATAAGTGGTGCAAATACGGTCGATTCGCCCTTTAGAAATCTTTCACCTCAGGATGAAGCTAAACTTATACAGCCTGAAGAAATGATGGTAATGACTGAAGAAATGAAGGAAAAAGTCCTTAGATGGGATAAAGAGGTTCCTGAATATACTCCTGAGGAAAAGGAACAGTTCGATCAGCTTCCTCCGGAATCTATGCAGAGTTTTAAAAATAGAGTACGCAAACTTGCTAACATTATAAGGGAATCAGAAAATTACAATTTTGCTGAAAAAGATCCTGTATTTAACGGACAGCTCTATGCGTATTCCAGTCTTACTACTGTGCGCGGAAAAATCCGAGTATTAAAAAGAGAAGACTTTAAGAATCTCCATATAGACGATCTGGCGGTTGGTAAAAACAGCGTTGATTACAGCAATCGAGATGAAGGTCCTCTTGTTAACAAGAATATATTTGATGTTATGGCTGATCTTCCAAAGGCTTGCCATGATGGTCTTGTGGATAAGTGGAAGGCAAAGTGGTGCTTCTCAAATTCCAAGACGTTAGGAGCCGGTGTAAGCGCGGAGGACATTGCATCGAAGGATCTTGCTGGTTTTGTACCTACCGGAATCATGAATATGGATACTGCATTCTACAATGCAGAACAGAAACGCTTTATGGATAAATGCAAGAGAGTTACAGGAAAATTCATGGTCATGGATAATGACAGATCCAAAGAATACTTTGTGCATTGGTTTTTCGGAGGCGATACAAAGAAATATACTAATGTTAAGAAGGCTGGCGAGAAGCTGGATCAGGCTATAGTTGATACTGATAAGCTTAAGAGCCTTGAGCTCCTTGAGAGAAAGTTCCCTGATCAGTTCAAAAAGGACTATCCGAATGAAGATGAGAGAAAACAGATAAGAGATCAATTAAAGAAGTATAGGGATGAAGTCTTATTTAGGGCGCAACAGTTTGCAATTGAGCATAATTATATACCGCCGCAGCATTATTACCAAATACCGGATCCCATCAAGGAGAGCTTAAAGATGTATCCTGTTAAGGATGCGCTGGTTAACTACAAGAGCAAACTTGAGGTATATCTTAAAAAGCGTGAAGGTGGAAGAAGTTCTGATTTTGGTAATGACAGATATGATCATATGCTTGGACTTTATAAAGATATCAATGATAAACTTGCTGAGTATGCGGCACTTACCGGAGATACTTCTGTTATGCCTAAAGTAGCGGTATTAGGTGCAAATAAAAAGATTACTTTTAAAGATATGTTCATGAGCGAGAAGATTTATGCACGGAATATACCGCCGCATATCAGGACAACTATCACCAAGACAATTTCGCTTCAGGCAATGCAAAACGAGATTCAGCCTATGCAGCTGTATGATGCGCCGGCAAATAATAACAATAAGAAGGAAATCAATATTAATATTAATAAGATCGATATTGATAATGTAAAGGCTGAGCCTCTGATGGAAAACGATGGTAACGAGATCATTATTGACGAGCCGAAAAAATCCAAGGTCAACAAGACTAATGTAAACAAAATTATGAAGGAGCAGAACATCGTAATTAATCAAAAGATCATAGTGAACAGAGATAATAAGAAAAGCAACATTATCGAAAATGAAATTGTAAAGAAGCAGTGAAATCGCTATAATTGTAGTAAATACAATGTGGCGGAGGATAGGCTATGAATAATAGAGTTTTTCATGTTGATCACCAGATTTCGACTAAGAATGTTGAGGACTCTGTTACAGAGTGGACCAAGGTAGTAAAGTATGTCGATATCAATGGATACGACAGATTGTTCGGGGGAGAACTCATGAGCTGGATTGACCAGGTTGCGGGCACCGTTGCTCTAAGGCATGCGGGAACACCTGTGACCACCGCGGCAATCGACAACATGCAGTTCAAACAGGCTATCAATTTAAATGACATCGTGGTACTTATCGGAAGAATCACACATGTTGGAAGAACATCCATGGAAGTAAGGGTTGATACCTATGTTGAGGACCTGCGCACAGGTATGAGACATGTGGTAAACAGAGCATATCTTACAGAAGTATGTGTTGATGAGGACGGAAGACCTACGGTTGTTCCTTACGGATTAAATGTAAGAACTGAAAATGAGAGGGCAGAATGGCAGGGGGCTGAGAAGAGAATAGAGCTTAGAAAACAGAGAAGAAGAGAGGGCTTTTAAGTTATTTGTGGCTCTAAACTACTAACCGGAAAAGACGAGAAAAAGTGAGCACTATGGATGACTACGAAGAAAAATACCATAAGCAGAAAAGATTAACTGATCAGCTGATGCATGCTCTTGCAAAGGTTGCGGACGAGTGTGGTAATTATACCAAGGACCACTCTGAGAGGGTGGCGCTTTACTCTATGGAGATTGCAAGAAGGCTTGGCAAGAGTCGCGCAGAACAATACGAGATATATCAGATGGGACTTCTCCATGATATAGGAAAAATCGGAGTTCCTGACACGATTACCGGCAAAGCGGACAATCTGGCAGACAAAGAGTATGACATGATGAAGAGACACCCCATGATAGGGGCTAAGATCCTTCAGAACATCAATGAGCTTCCGGGACTTGCAGTGGGTGCAAGATGGCACCATGAAAGATATGATGGGCAGGGATATCCTGATGCTTTAGCAGGCGAGGATATCCCTGAGGAAGCAAGGATAATTGCAATTGCTGATGCCTATGATGCTATGAGTTCTCAGAGAAATTACTCAAGCGTCATGGGACAGCAATATGTAAGAACTGAGATCGAGAAGGGCAAGGGAACGCAGTTTGATCCTGTTATCGCTGATGTTCTCCTTGAAATGATCGATTCGGATGTAGACTATGTTATGAATTCGGAAACGTCTCTTCTTGTAATCCGTGAATTTTTTGAGATTCTCGATTGATGCTTTTTGAGGCTTTTGAACTTCATCTAAAATTGAAAAGTAAGGCACTTCGTGATATAGTTTAAGCGGTGCGCTTACTTTTTTTATTTGCAAAAAACACCTTTTTCAAAAAGGAAACTTTACATATATAAAGATAAGCAACTTAGAAAAAATAACATCTATTTTCAGGAGGTATTACGAATGAGTAAGAGTTTCGATGAAATCCTTGCAAAATTAAAGACTGCGAGCACTAAGAAGCTTGCTGTAGCATGTGCGCAGGATGAGCCTGTGCTTGAAGCAGTAAAGGCAGCAAAGGAGCGAGGTATCGCTGATGCTATCCTTGTTGGTGATAAGGATGAAATCGAGAGGATCGCCGGCGAGATGAATATGGATCTTTCTCAGTACGAGATCATTGACGAGAAGGATACAGTAGAAGCTGCAACCAAGGCTGTTTCACTTGTACACGACGGCAAGGCAGATATTTATATGAAGGGACAGCTTGATTCCAAGACATTCCTCAAGTCAGTTCTTAATAAGGAGGTTGGTCTTCGTACAGGACGTCCGCTTTCTCATGTATGCGTATTTGAGATTCCCGGCATTGATCGTCTTTTATTCCTTACAGACGTTGCTTTCATGCCCTATCCGACTCTTGAAGATAAGAAGGTTATCATTGAATATACAGTTAACGTAGCAAGAGCTTGCGGTGTAGAGTGTCCTAAGGTTGCTCCTCTTGCAGCTGTTGAAGTTGTTAACGACAAGATGCCTGTAACTGTTGAGGCAGCAGAGCTTACAAGACTTTGTGAAGAGGGTGAGATCAAGAACTGCATAGTTGATGGACCTCTTTCAATGGACCTTGCAATAGATCCCAGTGCTGCAGAGCACAAGGCAGGTGCTAAGGATCGTAAGATCGTCGGCGATGCTGATATTCTTCTTTTCCCTGATATCCACGCAGGAAACCTTACATACAAGACAATCGTTCGTCTTGCAACAGTTAAGAACGGTAACATCCTTACAGGTACAAAGGCACCCGTAATCCTTACATCACGTTCAGATTCTGTAGAAGTTAAGCTCAACTCAATCGCTCTTGCAGCAGTAGTAGCAGAGGATCAGAAAAAGGGTATCCTGTAAAGAAAATTGCGCCATTTAAAAGCAATAAAATAAAGAATAAAAGGAGAATGAGTCATGATTAAGAGTTTGATTATCAATCCCGGTTCTACATCTACAAAGCTTGGTATTTTTGAGGATGAAACCCTCATAAAGGAAGAGACTTTAAGACATAGCACAGAAGAAATCAGTCAGTATGCATCAATCACTGATCAGAAAGACTTCAGAAAAAATATTATCCTTGATTTTTTAAAGAACGAAAACATCGACATCAAATCATTTGATGTTATCGTAGGAAGAGGCGGACTGTTAAAACCTATTCCGGGCGGCACTTATGAGTGTACTGATGCTCTTATTGCAGATCTCAAGAAGGGTGTTCAGGGACAGCATGCAAGTAACCTGGGCGGTATCCTTGCAAGAGAGATCGGTGATGAGATCGGTGTTAGATCATTCATCGTTGACCCCGTTGTTGTTGATGAGCTTGAGCCCGTTGCAAGGATTTCAGGTATTCCTGAAATCGAGCGTGTATCTATCGACCACCCTCTTAACCAGAAGGCAGTTGCAAGAAGATATGCAAAAGAGCACGGTAAGAAGTATGAGGATGTAAATGTTATCGTTGTACACATGGGCGGCGGCACATCCTGCGGTGTTCACAAGAACGGCAAGATGATCGATGTATTTGCTGCACTTAACGGTGACGGAGCATTTTCACCTGAGAGAACAAACGGTGTTCCTGCACTTGCACTTGTAGATATGTGCTTCTCAGGAAAATATACATACGAAGAAATGAAGAAGAAGATTGTTGGCGGCGGTGGATTCAACGCTTATCTTGGAACCAACGATATGAGAACAGTTAACAAGATGTGCGATGAGGGAGACAAAAAGGCTCAGCTCGTACGTGATGCATTCATTTATCAGATCTGTAAGAACATTGGTGCATGTGCAACAGTCCTTAAGGGACAGGTTGATACCATCATCCTTACAGGTGGTATTGCTCATGGTAAGGTTATCACAGATGCGATCACAGAGAGAGTAGGCTTCATCGCTCCTGTAACAGTATATCCCGGTGAGGATGAGCTTCTTGCACTTGCACAGGGTGCGCTTCGCGTATTAAATGGCGAAGAAGAGGCTAAGAAGTACGAGTAATAAAGTTCAACAAGAACTATATAATGAGGAGTTTGGAAAATGTTTTGTAAAAATTGTGGAACACAGATAGAACCCGGAATAAGGTTCTGTCCTGCGTGCGGGGCTGCAGTTGAGAATAATGAAGCAGGTGCAAACACTAATCCGCAGGATCAGCCTATAGGCTTTAATCCCGGGAATAATGCTGCGCCGAATCCGTATGCTAATCAGGGCTATCAGAATAACCAGGGAGCATATCAGTATAATCAGGGAACCTATCAGAACAGTGGTTATCAGAGCGCTCCTTATTCAGGATATGTTGCTCCTATAACAGAGAGAAACATAGTTCTTGCCATTATTCTGTCATTTGTAACCTGCGGAATTTATTCGTTTTATTGGATTTATAAAATGAATGAGGAAGTAAATACCTTATCAGGGGAACAGTATGGAACAAACGGTATTTTGGTAATCCTTTTCTCTATTCTTACATGCGGTATTTATTCACTCTACTGGCTTTATAAGATGGGATCGAGATGCGATATCATCATGAATGATCCAAATGGCGGAAGAGGTGTGCTTTACCTTATTCTTAGCTTTATAGGTCTTAGCATTGTAAGTATGTGCCTTATCCAGGATACAATAAACAAAGCTGTCAGAAGATAACAGATATAAGGCCCGGTATAGAAAAAAGTATGAAAGTGTTTTTGGTGGAGGACGAGTTCGTCGTCAGAGAGGGAATAAAGAATAATATTGATTGGGAGTCACACGGCTACGAATTTTGCGGAGAAGCAGGAGATGGGGAAATTGCTTACTCCATGATACAAAAAACGAAGCCGGATATTGTGATAACCGATATTAAGATGCCGTTCATGGATGGTCTGACCTTAAGCCGTATGCTTAAGGCAGAGTTTCCGTGGATCGAGATCATCCTGCTAACGGGATATGAGGATTTTGAATTTGCCAAAGAGGCAATCAAGATCGGAGTATCCTGTTACCTCTCAAAGCCTATAAGCGGTGAAAACCTCATAAAAGAGGTGGACAGGATCGCTTTAAGGATTGAGGAGAAAAGACAGGAAAGAGAGCAGGCAAGACGTTACGAGCAGGAGATGGAGGAACGTCTTGAACTTGAAAAGAGAGAGTTTTTCGGTGATCTTATTACCGGAGGAAAAGGATTCTCGGAGCTTGTAGATCAGGCGAGGAAGCTTTCTATCGACATAACGGCAATGGAATACAATATTGTTCTTTTAAAGGTCTGGTCCACCAGGCATGATGCTTATGAATATTCGAACAGTGTAGTCGAGATTGAAAAAAGCATAAAAGAAGTTGCTGAAAAAGCAGGAGCAATATATTTTGACCTGAATGTCGAAGGTATTGCCCTGCTTTTTAGATTAGGCGATGAAGAATCTTTATATTCCAAAATTGAAAAATGCATAGACGAGATGAAGTCTGTTTTTGATAGATATCACCATATAAGATATTTCGGAGGCATAGGACAGACCGCCCACAGGATAACAGAGATACCAAAGAGCTTTGAGTGGGCAAGCCGTGCTTTTGCGCACATGTATCTGACTTCGGAAAACGGATTTTTATATGGCACGGAGGAAGGTCTTAATCCTGAAAATGAGGATGTTATTTTATCAGAGATCGATCCCAGACACATAGACAGGAAGCTGATAAAGGAATTCCTGAGAAGAGGCGAGGAATCGGAGACGGGATTTTTCGTGGACGAATTCTTAAACGGCATGGGAAAAGGAGCAATCCGTTCGACCATGATGAGACAGTATATCGCCATGGACATTTATTTTTGCGTGGCTGATTTTGCTGAAAACGAGCTCGGAATTGAAAGAGAGAGCAGAGAGGCTACTGTCGAGACGCCAACTCCGGAGATACTTGGAAGCGAAAACAGTACTATGGAGTACCTTGTAAGGATAATCAGCAGTGCTGTAGCACTAAGAAATGAAGGTGCAAGAGGACACTACCGCGATGTGGTAAACGAGGTGAAGGCATACATCGAAGAGAGGTATACAGAAGATGATCTGTCTCTGAACAGCCTCGCAGCTCACGTTAATTTTTCGCCCAATCATTTAAGTGCTGTGTTCAAGCAGCAGACAGGGCAGCCGTTTATCAAATATCTTACGGATTACCGCATGAATATGGCCAAGGAGCTTCTTAGCACGACCTCGAAAAAAAGTAATGAAATTGGATTCATGGTTGGATACAAGGATCCGCACTATTTTTCGTATCTGTTCAAGAAAACTCAGGGTATGACACCAACCCAGTACAGAAATGGTGAGACTTCGGAGGCGTCCTTATGATAGGGAAAAATAGAGAAGGTGCCAGAAACCACCTTGCCAATCAGATTCGTTTGACATATCTGTTTCTTTTGTTGCCAAATATCATTTTCATGGCTTATGCGTTCCACAATCTGTGGACGATCAATGCAAGATATAACGAGATGCTGAACTCAGTTGTGACCGCAAGTGAGTTCAGCCTTGATTTCAAAGAAGATTTCGACTATGAGACATATCTTCTCATAGTCGGAAACGTATCCCCCGGCGATTCCAAGCTTATGAGCATGCTCACCGAGGCAAAAAGTGTAGTAGAGAGTCTTAAGGACTACACTGATGAAGGGGAGAATAAAAAGCGTCTCGATAGCGCTGAGCAGTATCTATCCAATCTGGAAGTTTATATTTCACGAATAGCAGATAATCTGAAATACGAGGACAGGTATGAAGACAATATTGAGATTTGGGAAAATGATGTCCAGATAGTCACTTCGCTTGTTCAGGAGACGATAAACGAATACATATATTATGAAAACAGGCAGCTTCAGACTGCGCTTAAGGAAAACAGGGACTTTTTCCTGGATATACTTGAGATATCAACGGCTATCTTCGTCCTTATAATATTAAGTATCATAATTGTCTCCTATGTAGGTCCCATGTGGATCACAAAGCCTATAGAAGAGAGGGTCGAGAGTGAGCAGAAAAAGCTGAGGAAGGCGGAATTTGAAGTTCTGCAGGCACAGATAAATCCTCACTTTTTATATAATACCCTTGATGCTATCGTGTGGTCGGCAGAGGCAGGAAACCAGAAACAGGTAGTAAAGATGGTCGGCTCATTATCTGACTTTTTCAGGACATCCCTTAATAAGGGAAAAGAGATCGTCACGATAAAGGAGGAGCTTCAGCATGTAAGGAGCTACCTTGAGATCCAGCAGATAAGATATATGGATATTCTAAGCTATGACATAGATGTGGCTGAGGAGATCTTTGGATATGTGATCCCCAAGATAACGATCCAGCCAATTGTGGAGAATGCGCTCTACCATGGCATAAAGAATAAGCGCGGCGGCGGCAAGATCCTGGTGACAGGTCGTGACATAGGAAATTACATCTATATTTCCGTAAAGGATAACGGTATAGGCATAGAAGAAAAGCGGCTTGCCGAGATACGGGACAGTCTTGAAAAAGATAACCTGACAGATGGGCAGGTCTATGGTCTGTACAATGTCAATGAGAGAATAAAACTTGAATTTGGTGATGAATACGGACTTTCCATAGAGAGTATGTATGGTGAATATACTGCGGTAAATATAAAGCTCCCGAAAATCTTAACCGAAATCGTAAAAAATTGAACCAAAATAAAAATATAATAAAAAAGTGAACTTTATTAATTTTTTATTCCATGTTTTTTTCCTCTTTATGAAATTAAAATTAAGACTATCAGAGGAATGGTCTTCTGATACAACAACTTTTCAATCGGAGGGAAAAAGTTATGAGAAAGAAAGTATTGTCAGTACTTATGGCATCTGTAATGGCGTTTAGCCTTGCAGCATGTGGCGGCGGAGCAGCTGATACAACTACAGAGACTCCCGCAGCAGAGGAAGAAACAGAAGCAGAAGAGCCTGCAGCAGAAGAGACAACAGAAGAAGCTGCAGAAGAAACAACAGAAGAAACAACAGAAGATGCAACAGATGATACAGCAGCTTCAGGCGAGCTTATCAAGGTTGGTATTATCAATAACGATCCTAACGAGTCCGGCTATCGTACAGCTAACGATAACGACTTAAAGGCAATGTTTACAAAAGAGAACGGATATGATGCTTCATTTGCATACAGCTTAAAGAATGATGAGCAGATCGCAGCAGCTCAGACATTCATCCAGGATGAAGTTGATTACCTTCTTCTTTCAGCAGCTGATACAGCAGGCTGGGATTCAGTTCTTCAGGATGCTCAGGCAGCAGGCGTAAAGGTTATCCTCTTTGACCGTACAATCGATGCAGATGAGAGCCTCTATGAAGCTTCTATCGTATCTGATATGGCAAAAGAAGGTCAGACAGCAGTTGATTGGCTTGCAGGTCAGGGACTTGATGAGTACAACGTAATCCATATCCAGGGTGTTATGGGTAGTGCAGCTCAGCAGGGACGTTCCGGAGCACTTGATGACAAGGTTGCTGCAGAAGACAACTGGAACATCGTTACCCAGCAGACAGCTGAGTGGAACGCAGAGAAAGCACAGCAGATCGTACAGTCTGTAATCGATGCCGGAACACCTTTCAACGTAATCTATGCTGAGAACGACGATATGGCTAAGGGTGCTGTAGCAGCACTTGACGCAGCAGGTATCTCACACGGTGTTGGCAAAGACGTTATCGTAATGGGCTTTGACTGCAACAAGTGGGCACTTGAAGAGCTCCTTGCTCAGAACTGGAACTATGATGGACAGTGCAATCCTTTCCAGTCAAGCTACATCGATGAGATCATCAAGACTCTTGAGAGCGGTGGCACACTTTCAGAGAAGACTATCATCATGGATGAGAAGGGCTTTGATGCTGAGACAATCACACAGGAAGACGTTGACAACTACGGAATCTGATAAACGTGATCGGGCGGAAATATCCGCATAACTAAAACCCAAGTACACTTTAATAAGTTATTATGGAGCGCGGTGCGGCGAAATCCGCATCGCGCTTCAAGTTTTTAAGGAAGAAAGAGGTATAATCGTTGGATGAGAAAAAAGTGCTTGAAATGAAAGGCATAGATAAGACTTTTCCAAATGTTCGTGCTCTTCGTAATGTTGATTTTTCTCTTTGCGAAGGAGAAATTCATGCACTTATGGGGGAAAACGGAGCAGGAAAATCTACACTTATTAAAGTCCTTACAGGTGTTTACACCAAAGATGCAGGGACGATAACTTTAAAAGGCAAGGGAGAAGTACAGATACATTCTCCGCAGGATGCACAGAAACTGGGAATCAGTACTGTGTATCAGGAAATAACCCTTTGTCCTAATCTGACTGTTGCAGAAAATATGTACATAGGCAGAACAGAGGGAGCACTTACAAATTGGAAAAAAATAAATGAAGCAGCTGATAAGCTTCTTAAATCATTGGAAATTCCTGCTACGGCAACGCAGCAGCTCTCTAACTGCTCTATAGCAGTTCAGCAGATGGTTGCGATCGCCAGGGCAGTTGATATGGATTGTAAAGTTCTGATACTTGATGAGCCTACTTCTTCTTTGGATGAACAGGAAGTTGAGAAGCTCTTCGGACTAATGCGAGACCTTAAAAAACGTGGTGTCGGAATAATATTCGTAACTCATTTCCTTGATCAGGTATACGAGGTTTGCGACAAGATAACGGTTTTGAGAGATGGCGGACTTGTTGGAGAGTATGAGATAAAAGACCTTCCCAGAGTCCAGCTCGTTGCCAAGATGCTTGGTAAGGAACTTGATGACCTCTCAGATATCAAGGGCGAAGGCGGAACCTATGAAGGAAAAGACAAAGATGAAAAGATATTTGAAGCAAAAGACCTTCAGAGTAACGCAGGAATAAAGCCTTTTGATTTCTATATCAAAAAGGGTGAAGTCAATGGATTTACAGGACTTCTCGGTTCCGGACGAAGCGAGTGCGTAAGAGCAATCTTTGGAGCAGACAGAGTAATAAACGGAACCGTTAAAATGCATGGAAAGAGCGTAAAGATAAACAAGCCTCTCGATGCTATGAAGAACGGCATTGCATATCTTCCCGAGGACAGAAAAAAGGATGGAATCATCCAGGATCTGTCAGTAAGAGAAAATATTGTTATGGCGCTTCAGGTTCTTACCGGCTTCTTTAAGCCCTTCTCCAAGGCGCAGCAGTATGCTTTTGCAGATGAATATATTAAGAAACTCAACATTAAGACAGCATCGGCTGATACACCTATTAAGTCACTGTCAGGTGGTAATCAGCAGAAGGTAATTCTTGCCAGATGGCTTCTTATGCATCCTGAATATCTGATCCTCGACGAGCCTACAAGAGGTATCGACGTAGGAACCAAGGTGGATATCCAGAAGCTTGTTTTGGAGCTTGCCAAGGAAGGAATGAGCGTAACCTTCATATCTTCTGAGACAGACGAGATGCTTAGAACATGTTCAAGACTTGTCGTTATGAGAGACAGGAAGGTAGTAGGAGAGCTGTCAGGCGAGGATCTTACACAGAATAAGATAATGAGTACGATTGCAGGGGAGAGTAAGTCATGAGTAAGACAGATAAAAATGAAATGAGTTTTGTAAAAAAGCTCGTCAGTAATCAGCTTTTTATACCGATCATGGCACTTCTCTTGCTGGCGGTTATAAATCTGATAAACGATCCCGGATTTTTCAAGATAACTCTGGGAACAAATAATGCAGGTAATCCTGTTTTGTCAGGATACCTTATAACGATACTTGATTATGGCTCAGAGCTTGGTATTCTGGCCATCGGTATGACACTTGTAACGGCTGCTTCAGGCGGACAGGATATTTCGGTAGGTGCAACGATAGCGATTGCGGGATCTGCAATGCTGAGAGTTCTCTGCGGAGGAAATTCAAGACCTACAGAAATCCAGGCACCTATCATAGTTGCATTCCTTGTTGCATGTGTTGTAGGTATGCTTTGCGGAGCTTTTAACGGAATGCTGGTTGCAATCTTTAAGATACAGCCCATGATCGCGACACTTATTCTTTTTACAGCGGGCCGTTCGATTGCAGCCTGGATCAACAACAACGAACTTCCTATAGTTCCTGATCCAAAGTTTGCTTATTTTGGAAGCTTTATACCGGGAATCCCGATTCCCACAACGGTTTTCATAGTTATTGCCTGCGTAATAGTAATTGCTGTTGTGCTTAAGTTCACAAACCTGGGTCTTTACACACAGGCAGTTGGTATCAATGAAAACTCATCAAGACTAAACGGTATCAATCCGACATTTATCAAGTTCCTTTCTTTTGTAATACTTGGTCTTTGCGTAGCGGTTGCAGCACTTATCAAGGTAAGCCGCCTCTCTACCATCAACTACTCTGTCATTGCAAAAGATATTGAGATGGATGCCATCCTTGCGGTTGCACTTGGAGGAAATGCTCTTTCAGGCGGTAAATTCAACATGTGGGCATCAATCCTTGGAGCTTACGTAATTCAGTTCCTTACAACAACTCTTTATAAATTCAATGTATCATCAGATGCACTTGCAGCTTATAAGGCAGTTGTAGTTATACTTCTTGTTGTTTTCTCTGCACCCACAGTAAGAGATTACATGTCACAGCTGTCCAGGAAGTTTACAAATTCAAAAAAGGAGGTGGCATAAATGAGCCGTGACAAAAAAGGTATCTTTGACAAGATGAATGATACTAATCTCCTCCTTACAATTACGATAGTAATATTCTTCCTTATGTATCTGGGAGCTGTTATTTTTCAGGGAGGCGGATTTACCAAGCCTCAGATGTTTTTCAACATACTAAACTCAAATGCAGCGCTGATAATTACAGCCTGCGGAATGAGCGTTGTAATGATAACCGGCGGGATCGATATCTCAGTCGGCGGCGTTGTGGCACTGGTTTCTATGTGCTGCGCTGTATATCTTGATAAGCACAACGGAAGCATAATAGGTTCTGTTTTCATAGCAATAGGAATTGGTATTCTCTACGGACTAATTCAGGGCTTTTTGGTAGCATATCTTGATATCCAGCCCTTTATCGTATCCCTTGCCGGAATGTTCTTTGCAAGAGGTATGACAACTATCGTTAATACCGCACCTTTTAATGTGGCAAACGAGCAGTTCAATGCCCTTAAGCTTACAAGAATCTATGTGCCGGGAATGGGAACTACTAATAAAAAAGGTATCTACGTTCCTGCATACGTTGAGATCGGAGTTATAGTAGCACTTCTTATAGTTATACTTTTGTTCGTTGTGCTTCGCTGGACAAAGGTAGGTAGAAACTTCTACGCAGTAGGCGGCAATAAACAGAGTGCTCTTATGCTCGGTATAAATGTTAAGAGGACAAAGTTCTACTCACATATGATCTGCAGCACTCTTGCAGGCATCGGAGGATATGTATATTTCCTTCATGTTGGATCCGGTTCTGCAAGTCATGCCATGGGAATGGAAATGAATGCTATCGCTTCATCCATCATTGGTGGTACAATGCTTACAGGCGGTGTAGGAAATATTATAGGAACATTCTTTGGGGTGCTTTCACTTAGCACAATACAGAATATTGTTTCATCCGCAGGTCTTGACCAGGCTTGGTGGACAGGTATAACAATTGCAGCAATGCTCTGTATTTTCCTTCTTATTCAGAGCGTGGTCATGGCACAGAAAAAGAAGGCATTAAAGAACTGATCAGGGTGACAACATGAATAATTACGCCAAAAAGGCGACTATACTGCTCCTGCTCTTGGCTCTTGTGGCCGGTTGCGGGAGCAGTCGGTTTAAAGAAGAAAAAACAGAAGATGAAGAGGCGGTATCGGAAGACCTCATAAATGTTGGGTTTTCGCAGCTTGGTGCAGAATCTGACTGGAGAAATACCAATACGATATCAATGCAGGAAGCTTTTACTGCCGAAAAGGGATATAACTTAATTTATAAGAACGGTCAGCAGAAGCAGACCAACCAGATCACAGCTATAAGGACTTTTATCCAGCAGGGAGTTGATTACATTGTTCTTGCTCCTGTTACGGAGAGCGGCTGGGATACAGTTCTTGGCGAAGTAAAGGAAGCAGGGATACCTGTCATATTGGTTGACAGGCGGGTTGACTCTTCCGACAAGACCTTATTTGCAAGCTGGGTTGGCTCCGATTTTGAGCTGGAAGGCAGGAAGATGGCTGCCTGGATCAAGGAGTACACTGAGAGCAAAAACATAGATCCGGCTGATCTACATATAGTAAATATCCAGGGAACACTTGGGTCAACGGCCCAGATAGGAAGAACCAGAGCACTTGCCAATGCTGCAAGAGAAAACGGCTGGGATCTTATGGCAGAGGTTTCCGGAGAATTTACGGAGAATAAGGGAAGAGAAGTTATGGCAGCTCTTCTTAAGAGATTTAACAATATCAATGTAGTGTATTGCGAAAACGACAATGAGGCCATAGGTGCGATCGACGCAATAGAAAGTGCCGGAGGCAAGGTCGGAAGCAATATTCAAAAGGGCGAGATCATGGTGGTTTCTTTTGATGGAGTAAATGAAAAGTCCATCGAATATGCAAAAGAAGGGAAAATATCCTGCATTGCAGAGTGTAACCCCCTTCACGGACCAAGGGTAAAGGCGCTTATCGAGATGCTCGAGCGCGGAGAGACACCTGATAAGTACAACTATGTTGATGAAAAAATGTATAGTTCTATTTCAGAAGTGGACAAAATAATAGTTGACGGAAAAGATTACTATATAAACGAACCTGTTTCAATGGAAGAGCTGGTGAAAAAATAGGGTAGTTGATAATATGCGGGTAATTTGCTAAAATGTCATTTGTGGTTTTGTCTTTAATTGAGTATCAGGGGGCGAAATGCTCCCTTTTTTATGCACAGTTTGTGCAATGAAATAAAAACGGATGGAGTAATATCAAATGGGAATTATTGATAAGATTATTGGTACGCACAGCGAGCGCGAACTCAAGAGAATTCAGGGTACAGTAGACAAGATTGAGAGTCTTCAGCCTGAAATGAAAAAGCTTACCGATGATGAATTAAAGGGTAAGACTGAGGAATTTAAGAAGAGACTTGAGAGTGGAGAGACACTCGATGATATCCTTCCTGAGGCTTATGCAACTGTAAGAGAAGCGGCTTGCAGAGTACTTGGTATGGAGCACTTCAGAGTTCAGCTGATCGGTGGTGTTATTCTTCACCAGGGAAGAATTGCAGAGATGCGTACCGGTGAAGGTAAGACACTTGTTGCAACCCTTCCTTCTTATCTTGATGCACTTGCAGGCAAGGGTGTTCACGTCGTTACTGTAAACGATTACCTTGCTAAGCGTGATGCTGAGTGGATGGGTAAGGTTCATGAATTTTTGGGACTTACCGTTGGTGTCGTACTTAACAGTATGACAAGCGAGGAGAGAAAAGAAGCTTACGCTTGTGACATCACTTATGTTACAAACAACGAGCTCGGATTTGACTATCTTCGTGACAACATGGCTATCTACAAGGAGCAGTGTGTACTGCGTGGTCTTAATTATGCCATCATCGATGAGATTGACTCCATCCTCATTGATGAAGCAAGAACACCGCTTATTATTTCAGGTCAGAGTGACAAGTCAACTAAGCTCTATGAAGCATGCGACATTCTTGCAAAGCAGATGACAAGAGGTGAAGACCTCGATGAATATACCAAGATGGATGCCATCATGGGTATTGAGCAGGAAGAAACAGGAGACTTTATCGTAAACGAGAAGGACAAGATCGTAAACCTTACAGCACAGGGTGTTTCCAAGGTTGAGAACTTCTTCCGTATCGATAACCTTGCAGATCCTGAAAACCTTGAGATCCAGCATAATATCATCCTTGCACTCCGTGCAAACAACCTTATGCAGAAGGATCATGATTATATCGTAAAAGACGATGAAGTTCTTATCGTTGATGAGTTTACCGGACGTGTAATGCCCGGAAGACGTTATTCAGACGGCCTTCATCAGGCTATAGAAGCAAAAGAGCATGTAAAGGTTAAGAGAGAATCCAAGACCCTTGCTACCATTACCTTCCAGAACTTCTTCAACAAGTTCGAGAAGAAGTGCGGTATGACAGGTACTGCTCTTACAGAGGAAAGAGAATTCCGTGATATCTACGGAATGGACGTTATAGAGATTCCTACAAATAAACCGGTTATCCGTATAGATCATCAGGATGCGGTTTACAAGACTAAAAAGGAAAAGTTAAACGCAGTTGCCGATGCAGTTCAGAAGGCACATGAGAAGGGACAGCCTGTACTTGTAGGTACCATCACTATCGAGTCTTCAGAGGAAGTAAGTAAGCTCCTTAAGAAGAGAGGTATCCCTCACAACGTACTTAATGCCAAGTTCCATGAGATGGAAGCACAGATAGTCGCTGAGGCAGGTAAACACGGCGCCGTTACGATCGCTACAAACATGGCAGGTCGTGGTACCGATATCAAGCTTGATGATGAGGCTCTTCAGGCAGGCGGACTTAAGATCATAGGTACAGAACGTCACGAGAGTAGACGTATTGATAACCAGCTGCGTGGTCGTGCAGGTCGTCAGGGAGATCCCGGTGAATCCAAGTTCTATCTTTCACTTGAGGACAACCTTCTTAGACTGTTTGGATCAGAGAGACTTATCTCAATGTTCAATTCACTTGGTATTCCGGAAGGGCAGGAAATTGAGCATAAGGCATTATCAAAAGCTATTGAATCAGCTCAGAAGAAGATTGAGGATAACAACTATGGTATCCGTAAGAACCTTCTTGAGTATGACCAGGTTAATAATGAGCAGAGAGAGATCATCTATGATGAGCGTAGACGTGTTCTTAACGGAGACAGCATGCGCGATACAGTATACAAGATGATCACAGATATTGTTGAGGAATCAGTTGAGACAGTTGTTGGTGAAGTTACTGATTCTGATGAGTGGAACTTAAATGAGCTCAATGAGCTTCTTCTTCCTACTATTCCGCTTAAGAAGATCAACCGCGGACGTATAACCAAGCTTACTAAGAACGGACTTGTTCAGCAGCTCAAGGAAGAGGCTGTTAAGCTCTATGAAGAGAAGGAAGCTGAGTTCCCTGAACCCGAGACTATCCGTGAGATAGAGCGAGTTATCCTTCTTAAGGTTATCGACAGAAAGTGGATGGATCATATCGATGATATGGATCAGCTCCGCCAGGGTATCGGTCTTCAGGCATTTGCACAAAGAGATCCTAAGATTGAGTACAAGCTTGCAGGATATGAGATGTTCGATGAA
>Ga0247608_10002231_pt1 | contig 24764 bp, 17 predicted proteins | sample 176DNAGHGlowgp2_FD_193490 | JGI IMG/M metagenome (GOLD analysis project Ga0247608, IMG submission 193490) | Sheep rumen microbial communities from Palmerston North, Manawatu-Wanganui, New Zealand - 1766 DNA GHGlow gp2 | ecosystem: Host-associated > Mammals > Digestive system > Stomach > Rumen ... | reverse complement strand
TTGTTGAGAGTCTGAGGATTGAGTTCTGAACGTTTCTTGTTCAACTGGTCTATCTGGTTTTGTCGCTCGTTGACGGCTTTGGCTGCGTCTTGTGCAAGTTTGTTTGCTTCTTCCTCTGCTTTTTTCAGCTCCTCTGTCTGGTCTTTCTCTTGTTTGATTTTTATGGTGAGTATGTCAGCCTTGGCAACCTTGTCGAGATATTGGGAAATCTTCAAGTCGGTCTCGCCTGCCTTGGCATAGAGTGTCTCATAGCAAGTCTGTTTGGCAATCTGTCCTTCGAGTTGTCTAATAGCCTCTTCTTGTTGTTTCGCCTTTGCCAGCCTGTCGGTCATGTCAGCCGTGAGCAGACTGAAAGTATCCTTTGCCTGCCTGAGGTCTTGTTTTACTTTTATCTCATCTTGGCGTGCTTTGATGAGGTCAGAGAGTTGGTGACGCTGCGCGGTGGTTCTGTCCCAATCTGTGAAGAGGGCCTTGCTTCGCCTATACTCCTCACCAGCTATTATTTCTTCAAGCTCATGCTTGGCCTGAATAGCCTCGGTGAGCAAGGCCTCGTTGCGTAGCACCGCCTCGACCTGTTTGAGCTTGCCTTCAGTGGTTTCGATGTCCTTGCCGTATTTTTCAAACAGGGCCTGATTCTCTGCGAGTCCGTTGGCAATCTGCTCCACCTGCTGCTCATCCATGGTATGGGGCTTTTCGGTGTCGTACTGCGCCTGAATGGTTGCCAGTGCGGCTTTTGCCTTTTTCCACAGACTCTGAATGGCCTCACCATAGGCAGAGAAGTGCTGTGTGTTGGTGAGCTGTTCCAAAATGGCTTCTCGCTCCTTTTTGTCGCCAGTGAGGAAGTTGGCGAACTGCCCTTGCGCCAGCATGGCCATGCGCCCGAACTGCTGGAAGTCGAGACCGACGGCCTGTTGGATGGTCTGCTCCACGCTGTCCTTTGTCCAGTCGCCATCGCCAACACGCATCTCCCAGAGGGGCGATCTATGCTTGAGCGACCGGATGCCCGTGTTTTTGTCTTTACTGCCGAGTTTGACACCGAGCGTCAGGCGGGCATGGTATGTCTGGCAATCGTTGCCCTCGAACACCACCTCGCTATAACAGTCGTCTTTCTCAGAAATGCCCAGGCGGGTATATTGCTCTATGCTGGCCACGCGGATGCTTTCGCCCTCGGTGTCGGTATATTCATTCTTGGTGACATTGGCCACATCGGCTATGCGTGGCGTCTTCTTGTAGAGCGCCATTGAGATACCGTCGAGGATGACGCTCTTTCCCGAGCCTGTATCTCCAGATATCAGGAAGATGGAGGCTGGGTCGCCAGTGACGGCATCGTTCAGCCCATGTTCGAAGTCGATGTCGGCGCGCTCGATGGAGGCGATATTGCGGATATGCAGTTCTTTCAGTTTCATGGTTCAGCGGTTTGTTTGTTCTGACATAATGGTAGACGAAAAATAACATTTCCGTTTTGCTTGGTGGGTGCGGCCTAAAAGGACGCGCAACAAACGAAAGAATTTGTGGGGTTGACTATATTTTGTTTTCTTTCATTCCCGACCTTTGGGTGCCTACCCGTAGCCTTTCTTCACTGAGCAGCAGCATCTCGGCCTTGACTTCCTCGAAGGCCTGACGCACATCCTCAATATCCAGCCCCGGGTATTGGTCCTTTGTACGCTCAACAAACTGCATCGGGTCTGTCATCTGCTGTAGCTCAGCCACCTCGAACACCAGTTGCTCCTTTTCCTGCTGCCGACTTTCGTCCTGTCCCGTCCAGAGCATCTTGGGATTGTATCGCCACTCGTCATTGTAGGGCTGAAGTGCATCGTAGACCATCTGGCTGAAATTGGCAGGCAGGTTGGCTCTGTAGTCGAAACGGAAACGGATGTATCCACGCTCAGCCTCACTGACAAACTGGCTCATGGCTTCGATGGCCTCCTCCGCCGAAGTGAACGAAGAGCCATCAAGGGGGAGGACAAAGAAATGCCGAAGCTCGTCAATGCGCAGCTGTCGGATGCTTACCTTGCCCTTGTGACCCTCAATCTCAACAAGACTGACGGTATGGGGGTAGTTTTCGTCGCAGCTCACATGTAGCGCACTGCCAGAGTATCTAACCACAGGAGCGTGATAGTCGACCACTGGCTCCATACAGTCTTCCTGATGGCCAATGGTCTGCGGCTTGTGTATATGCCCCAGGGCGAGGTAGTCGAAACCAACGCCAAACGAGCTGGTTTCCTGAGTCTTCAGCTTGCCAATCTCAAAGTCGTGGCCAGTAACATCTACGCCTGTCACTGCCTGGTGGGCCATCACCACTACAGGCAGGCCAAGGATATTGTCTTCTGCCACCTTGTCGAGGATAGACTGTATGGCCTGCTTGCGTTCGCCAGTCATGTATGGCAAAGCCACGACGTAGCCACTCGCTAACTTGACGATGTACTGATACTGCCAAAGGCTACGATGAGGCTCATCAGCGGGAGTACCATCAGGGGTGTCAAGGCAATTAAAAGCTGGTGGTGTACCTATCAGATAGGCGTTGGCCAGCTGCCAGACGGCATTGTCGGCCTGGATGCGTGAGGCGGAATCGTGGTTGCCTGCCGTTATGACAATAGCCATCTTAGGGCAGACGCGATGTAAGCGAACAAAATACTCGGTAAAGGCCTTCTTTACCGTTGCCGACGGTTGCTGGATGTCAAACACATCACCACTGACGAGAAGCGCATCGGGCTGCTCTGCCTGGCACCATTGTTCCAACTGGCGGAAGAAGTGCTGGTGCTCATCACACCTGTCATAGTTCTGATAGATGACCTGCCCCAGATGCAGGTCGGCTGTGTGAATTATCTTCATCTCGATATTGATTGTTTACTACAAACACAGTTGCTATCTCGCAGTTCGCAAGATTCGCTTGCTGTGGGTCCGCGCCGTGCAGAAGCCCCTCTCCCCATGAAAGGAATTCATTTTTAATGTCACAATGTCACATCGCCTGGCTATCAGGCTGCTAACGTGTGACATTGTGACATTACTCCTCTCCAGAATATCCATTGGAAGTGCAAAAGCAACAAAATGAATCTTTTTTACAAGTACCGCTATGATTTACTAAGCTTAGTGATAACAACTTCAAATCCGCTGATTTTCAACCTTTTTAGGCACTTTTTCCTTCCAATCACCGAGCTACTCGGAAATAGTCAGTGCTTTTCGAAAAATAGTCAGTGCTTTTTGGAAAATAGTCAGTGCTTTTTGGAAAATAGTCAGTGCTTTTCGCGCGAAAGTCAGTGCCTATGCGAGAACACCCAGTGGCAAGGGCGAAACAGCAGCCACTTCTCTGGAGCCTCGACGATGGGTCTACAGCTCAACAACCTCGTCGTTGTGGGCTTTCTCCTCGTCGTCGTCCATGATCTGGGCGTCTTCTATGATTTCCTCCTGCTCGACTGGCTGCTGGGTGGCATTGTGGGTGTCAGCAGCGGCAAAACCGCTGTCCACAGTGGATGTGGCAGCTGCATCGTCAGCTTTGGCAGAGGCATCGTCGGTGGCCGACTGTTTGCGTGGCACCACGGCGTAGCGCTGGTGGGCATACCACAGAGCAGCAGCTATCAAGGCAATGTAAACGAGCACGGCCCACCAACTGCGGTACCAGGGCGCGGCAATGGTGATGTGGAGCCGACTCTCTACCTGGCCCATGGTTCCGTCGTCGTTGAGCATACGCACGCAGAGGGTGTAGCTACCCGACGGGAGCGACATGTAGGTGATGCTGGGCGTGGTCTCGCTGGTTCGCGTCCAGCGCTCGTTGAATCCCTCAAGCTTATAGAGGAAGCGAGTGCCGTTGTTCACACCGCCGTTGTCGGAGCCCATGAGCACGGTGAACTGGTTCTCGGAGTAGTTGAGGCTAATGCTGCGCACGATGTCGAGCGGCTTGTCGAGCACTACGCGCCCGTTGAACTCCTTGCCCACCTCGACCACCTCGTCGAAGAGTATGAGGTCACTAAACACCGGACGCTCGTTGCCTTTGTCGTAATTAAGGTTGTTGGTGTTGATGATGTCGATGCCCTCCTGGCCTCCCACGAGTATATAGCCATCGCGCGTGGCGCACATGGAGCGCTGGTTGTAGGGTCCGGGCTGCAGACCGTCGCGCTCGGTATAGGTGAGCGTGTTGTAGGTCCACACGCCATCGAAGCGACGGCGCGTGAGGATGTTGGACACGCCGTGGTCGGTGGCCACCCACATGGTGCGGTTTTTATCCTCGCACACGCCGACGGCGTTTGAGCCGAGCAGTCCCGACTTCATGTCGATGAGCGTGGTGTGGTCGCTCTTGCGGTCGCAGATGGCCACGCCCGACGGCGAGCAGAGCCAGAGCAACCCTCTACTGTCCATGAAGGCCTGCGTGGTGGCCGATGCCACAGTGAAGTTGGAGCCTCCCACGGCCACGGAGAAGTTCTTGATGCTGAAGTTGCCGGGGTGGATAAGGGTGTAGTACTCCGAGTTGCCCACGAGTATGTGTCCGTCGGCTGCTCGCTGCACGCTGTTGGTCCACACCGAGGAGATGGACGAGTTGTCGGTGTTGAACACGCGCTGACGACCCGTTCGGCGGTCCATTCTGACCACGCCTCCTCCGAGCACTCCTATCCAGAGATAGCCCCACTTGTCTTCGGTGACGCCCCAGATGTTGTTTGAGTTGAACAGGCTGCCCGGATCGGTCTTGAGGTAGTTTCGCCAGCGTCCATGGTCGTACTGCACAAGTCCTCCGTCGTAGGTACCGAACCATACGCTGCCGTCGCGCGTGCAGTAGGCACTCACCATGACGTCGCTGGGTATGCCCATGTCGGTCTTGGTGTAGGAGGCCACCACCTCGTGGGTCTTGGGATCCATCTTGAGCACGCCACCGTCGTTGCGGCCAAGCCAGTAGTAGCCTTGCAAGTCTTCGCAGATGGCGTTGATGTCGCCCACGTTGAGGCTAATGATGCTCGACATGGCTTCCGAGCACATGGCCACACCGTTCTTGTAGGTGGCTATCCACAGGCGCTTGAGCTGGTCGATGTAGAAGTGCTTTACAGTGATGTCGGGCATGGAGGTCTCGTCGCCCTTGACATTGGTGAACTGCCGCCACTGGCCTGACTTGAGGTCGATGACGTAGACGCCGAAGTGGTCGGTAGCCACCCAGAGCAAGCCCTTGGAGTCGAAGCACACGTCCCAGACGATGATGTCGTCAGGCAGCCCTTCGATGCCCTTGGCGCGCAGGTATTCGGTAATGGTATGGAACCAGCGTCGCGTCTTCTTCTCGTAGACGTAAGTGCTCTGGGTGTGGGGCATAACCCAGTAGTTGTCCTCCGGGTCGACGTAAAGTCCGCAGTCGGCAAAGTTGTCCATGTGCTGTCTGACGTAGCCCTCCTTCCAGAGAATCTTGCCCCGCTCTCCGTCGATGCATAGCAGCTCTCCCTGGGAGGAGCACACCACCATGCCCTCCTTGCTCTCGGCCATGCAGGAGACTCCAAACTCCTTGGAGAACTCCTCGGCGGTGTAGCCGAAGTTGATGGTCTTCACCTGCTTGGAGGTGGGGTTGAATATGGCGAATCCGTCGTCGATGGTCTTCACCCAGTAGTTTTTCTTGCTGTCGATGTGGAGGAACTCTATGCTTCCCTTCACGCCCTGCTTGTTGAGCCAGAGCGAGGGGTTGCGGTCGGCCTTCTCGGTCATGGGGTCGTAGGCCGAGTAGTACATGCCCTGCCTGAGCCAGAGCCTCCCGTCGTGGGCTTCGTAGATGAAGTCTATTCGGTTGCTGGTGATGGTGGTGGTGTCTTGCTCGTAGGAGTAGAAATGTCGGAACCTGTATCCGTCGTAGCGGTTGAGTCCGTAGGGCGTTGCCAGCCAAATGTGCCCATACTTGTCGCGCAGGATGCTGTTTACTTGCGGGTTCGACAGTCCTTCGCGGGTGTCGAGCCTACGGAATCGCATGTCGGGGATGGTGACGGCCTGTGCAAAGATGGCCATGAGGAGCATGGTCGTGAGCAGACTGGCCTTGAGGCTGTGTAGTGGGTTTATGTGTTTCATCGTAAGTTGTTTTTCACTTGGTTATGTCTTTTGGCGCGTTCTTGGCCGAGGTTTCGCGTATGATGACCTGCTGCGGCACAATCCTATGGCAGATGGTGGTGTCGCCGCCAATGTTGCGCAGCAGTAGCTGGCAGGCCGTCTGCCCCATGAGGCGCGACTGGTCCTCGATGGCCGACATGCGGGGCGTGACGTAGCGTGCGTGCTGGTCGTCGGTGAAGCCTATGAGGGCCACGTCGCGGGGTATGGCCAGGCCAGCCTGCTTGATGGCCGTGAAGGCAGCGAAGGTGATGATGTCGTTGAAGGCCACGATGGCGTCGGGGCGATCGGGGCGTGAGAGCAGCTGGAGCGTGGCCTGCAGTGCCCACTCGTAGTCAATCTTCTCGCACACCACGAGCGAGCGGTCGATGGGCAGGCGGCTCTCGCGCAGTGCCTCAAGGTATCCGTGCTTGCGGCGGCGCACCATGTCGAGATGGTTGGGACCGCCGATGAAGGCTATGCGGCGGCTGCCCGTGTCTATGAGGTGCTGGGTGGCCTGCTGGGCGGCCTCGTCGCCATTGGCAGTGACACAAGAGAAGCGGTCGGTGAGACACGTGCGCCCGAAGAACACCAGGGGTATGCCCATGTCGGCCAGCTCCTCGAAGTGGGTGTAGTCGGTGGTGTCTTGTGCCAGACAGGCCACGATGCCCTCCACATGGAGGCTTATGAAGTTGTCGATGGCCTTCACCTCGGCCGTGCTGTCCTCGTGGGAGTTGGCGCTGATGACAGAATATCCGGCACGCTGCGCCTCGTCCTCGATGCCGTCGAGCACGGCAGCGTAATAGTGGGTAACCAGGTTGGGCACCACCACGCCAATCATCTTGGGAGCCTCCTTGCGCAGGCTTTGGGCAAAGGGGTTGGGGCGGTAGTTCATCTGCTTGGCCAGTTCCTTGACGCGCTGCTGCATCTCCTTGCCTATCTCCGGCGAGGAGTGCAGGGCACGGCTGACGGTAGCTATGCTCACGCCCAGCTTCTGGGCAAGGTCTTTGAGCGATGTGCGGCGTACGGCTTTAGGCATGTCGGTTTTCTGGTTATTGTGGCTTATGGCGTGCAAAGTTATGAATTTTCCCCGAACCACGCAAACGTTTACGTGGCTTTTTTACGAAAAATTGACTTCTGCGGTGGGAAAATGTCGTAACTTTGCACGCAGATGAGTAATGAATAGTTGATAATAAGTTAGTTTTAAAAAAGCGAGGACGTCGTGATGACGCCCTCGCTTTGCATTAGTACTGAGCTGTGAGCCAAGTCCTACTGTATCTCCCACCCCACGGCCGAAGCGCCGAGCACGGCAGCCGAGGCACCGTCGAGTCCGCTGACCAGGAAACTGGCCTTGCCACGGAAGATGGACATGACGTGCTCGTTGTAGGCCCGCTTGATGGGCTCCATGATGAGGTCGCCAGCCTTGACCATGCCACCGAAGAAGATAAAGGCCTCGGGCGAGCAGAAGGTGGCGAAGTCGGCACAGGCCTCACCGAGCATGTGGCCCGTGAACTCGTAGATGTCCTTGGCCAGCTCGTCGCCTTTGCCGGCAGCTATCGACACATCGAGCGAGGTGATGGCCTCGGGGTCGAGGTCGCGCAGTAGCGAGGGCCTGGTGGTTTTGGCAAGCATCTCGCGGGCTGTGCGTGCCACGCCCGTGGCCGAGCAGTAGGCCTCCAGGCAGCCCGTGCGCCCGCAGCCGCAGGCACGTCCCTCGCTGCCTCGCACCATAGTGACGTGGCCCAGCTCGCCGGCAAAGCCGTCGCTACCGTATACCAGCTGGCCGTTGACCACGATGCCCGACCCCACGCCCGTGCCCAGGGTGATGACGATGAAGTTCTTCATGCCACGGGCCACGCCATAGACCATCTCGCCAATGGCGGCGGCGTTGGCGTCGTTGGTCACGGCTACAGGTATGCCGCTAAGCCTGTCGCTAAACATCTGGGCCAGAGGCACCACACAGTCGTGGGCCCAAGCTATGTTGGGCGCCGTCTCGATGGTGCCCTGGTAGTAGTTGCCGTTAGGGGCGCCTATGCCCATGGCCTTGATGGTCTCTATGCCGCCCACCTGCTCGATGATGGGCTGCAGGGCCTCTACTGAGGCGTTGACGAAAGCCTCGGCGGTGGCATGCTGCTGGGTCTTGATGGCCGTGGTGGCCTTGATTTCGCCACGGGCATCGACGATGCCAAAGACGGAATTGGTGCCCCCGAGGTCTAAGCCTATGACGTAGGGCTTGAGTGATTGCTGTTCGTTCATTGTAGCTATGCTTTAGATTATTAATAATGTGTAATTGGTGACAAAGGAGTTTTCCATGTGGCAAAATTACACAAAAAAAGTAATTGGAGCGATGTTTTCACGTTAATTAACCGTTTTGCAGGCGTTCAAGCCTCTCATTATTAGAAAATACGCTAAATTATTTGGAGTTTTGGCCACTTCTTTGTATCTTTGCAAAAAATTTCCGCATTACCATACGCTGTTAGCCATGCCGTTTCACATGCCCATCAACATTTTGGACTTCATCTTCAAGGGGATGCTCATTGGGGTGATAGCCTCTGCCCCCATGGGGCCAGTGGGGGTGCTCTGCGTTCAGCGCACACTGAAGAAAGGGCGCTGGTATGGCCTGATGACAGGCGTGGGCGCAGCAGCGAGCGACATTATCTACGCTGGCGTGACCGCCTTTGGCATGTCGTTTGTCATGGACTGGGTGAGCAACGCCCAGACACGATTCTACCTGCAGATAGTAGGCTCGCTGATGCTGCTGGCCTTCGGATTCTACACCTACCGCACCGACCCTACGCGAAAGATGCACCAGTCGGGACAGGAGAAAGGCACGCTCACCTACAACGCCTTAACGGCATTTATCGTCACCTTGTCCAACCCCCTCATCGTCTTCCTCTTCATGGCCCTCTTCGCCCAGTTCGCCTTCGTGCTGCCCAACCATCCTTTTGAAATGGTGGTGGGCTTCTTGAGCATCGTTGGAGGCGCCATGCTCTGGTGGTGGGGCCTGACGTGGCTGGTGGACAAGATACGCACCAAGTTCGACGAGCAGGGCATACGCATCATCAACCAGATCATAGGCGTGGCCGTGATTATAGGAAGCATCATCATGCTCTTAGGCACCACCACCAACCTGCTGCGATTCTGAGTTACAAGAAAGATGCCCGCCCAGCCGCCAAGACACACAACAACCAAAAGCAAGACAAAGAAACAAAACAAACATACTCCCGTGTTTATAGCCCAAGAACTGAGAAAGAAGAACATAGCAGAGTACCTGCTCTACATGTGGCAGATGGAAGACACCATCCGCGCCTTCGACTGCTCGCTGCCTCGCATCAGGCGCGAGTATGTGGAGCGCTTCGACTACGACGAGGAGCAAAAGGAGGAAGAGACCGACTGGTTTGGCAACCTCATACGCATGATGAACCAAGAGGGATGCCGCCAGCAGGGCCACCTGCAAATCAACAAGGTGACGTTGCAGATGCTCGTCGACCTGCACCAGCAGCTGCTGGCCTCGACACAGTTCCCCTTCTACAGCGCAGCCTACTACAAAGTGCTACCCTTCATCGTGGAACTGCGCAACCGAGGCGCCGACAAGCAGGAGAACGAGATAGAGACCTGCCTAAACTCACTCTACGGTGTGATGATGCTCCGACTACAGCAGAAGGACATCTCACCCCAGACCCTACACGCCGTAAAAGAAATATCAACCTTCATCGGCATGTTGAGCGACTACTACCATAAGGACAAGAACGAAGGACTGAAATTCTGACCCCATAAGACAATGAACATACTTATCACTGGCTGCAATGGGCAGTTAGGCAACGAAATGCAGCTACTGGAAAGCCAGCACGCAGAGCACACCTATTATAATACTGACGTGGCCGAGCTTGACATCACCGACCGACTGGCCGTGGAGCAGTTTGTGGCCAAGAACAAAGTGGACGGCATAGTGAACTGCGCCGCCTACACGGCCGTTGACCGCGCCGAGAGCGACAACAGGCTCTGCACACAGCTCAACACCGAGGCCCCGGCCTACTTGGCAGCCGCCATCGAGAAGCGAGGTGGCTGGCTCATACAGGTGTCGACCGACTACGTGTTCAACGGCACCAAGCACACCCCCTACACCGAGACCGACACACCATGCCCCGACAGCGTCTACGGTTCGACAAAGCTGGCCGGCGAGCTGGCCGTAAGCAAGTTCTGTAGCCAGGCCATGATCATACGCACGGCATGGCTCTACTCCACCTTCGGCAACAACTTCGTGAAAACCATGCTCAAGCTGGGACGGGAGAGGGCCGACCTCGGAGTGATATTCGACCAGGTGGGCACACCAACCTATGCCCGCGACCTGGCACAAGCCATCTTCGAAGCCATAGCACAGGGGGTGAAGCCCGGCGTATACCACTTCACCAACGAGGGTGTCACCTCGTGGTACGACTTCGCCAAGGCCATCCACCGCATGGCAGGCATCACCACCTGCCACGTGCGTCCGCTCCACACCAGCGAATACCCTACCCCAGCCCACCGCCCACACTTCTCCGTGCTCGACAAGACAAAGATAAAGCAGGCATATAGTCTCGACATCCCCCACTGGGAAGAGTCGCTCAGCGAGTGCATACAACAGCTCGAAAGCAAATGATATCAGTAGAAAAGCTCACAGTAGAGTTCGGCACCAAGCCACTGTTCCGCGATGCCAGCTTCGTCATCAACCCCCACGACCGCATAGCCCTGGTGGGAAAGAACGGTGCCGGCAAGTCGACGCTGCTCAAGATACTCTGCCACCAGCAACAGCCCACCAGCGGACGGGTAAGCATGCCCACCGACATCACCATAGGCTACCTGCCGCAGGTCATGCGGCTGGTCGACGACACCACCGTGCGCCAAGAGGCGCGCAAGGCCTTCGCCCACGTCAGCCAGATGGAAGAGAGGCTGAAGAGTCTTGAAAGGCAGATGAACGAGCGCACCGACTACGAAAGCCCCGACTATATGCAGCTCGTAGAGCGATATACCACCGAGCACGAGCGATTCTTAATGATGGGCGCTGAGAGCCAGGAGGCCGACCTTGAGCGCACACTCGTCGGACTGGGATTTCTGCGCACCGACCTCGAGCGCCCCACCAAGGAGTTTTCCGGCGGATGGCGCATGCGCATTGAACTGGCCAAGATCCTGCTGCAACGCCCCGACGTGCTCCTGCTCGACGAGCCAACCAACCATCTTGACATTGAATCCATACAGTGGCTCGAGCAGTTTCTGCAACAGAGCGGAAGTGCCGTGGTGCTCGTCAGCCACGACCGGGCATTCATCAACAACGTCACCAACCGCACGCTGGAGATTTCCTGCGGGCAGTTGGTGGACTACAAGGTGAAGTACAACGAATACGTCACCCTGCGCCAGGAACGGCGCGAGCAACAGCTTAGGGCTTACGAGAATCAGCGCCGAGAGATTGCTGAGGCCCAGGAGTTTATCAACAGATTTCGCTACCAGGCCACCAAGGCCGTACAAGTGCAGCAGAAGATACGCCAGCTGGAGAAGATCGTGCCCATAGAAATTGACCAGGTCGACAGCTCGGCGCTCCACCTCAAGTTCCCACCCTGCCTGCGCTCGGGCGACTATCCCGTCATCTGCGACGAAGTGAAGAAGGAATACGACCACGTGGTATTCTCCCACGTCAACCTCACCATAAGACGCGGCGAGAAGGTGGCCTTCGTAGGACGCAACGGCGAGGGAAAGTCTACGCTCGTGAAGTGCATCATGGGCGAAATCCCCTTCGAAGGCACACTCAAGATAGGTCACAACGTGCAAATAGGCTATTTCGCCCAGAACCAGGCCCAGCTGCTCGACGAGCGTCTGACCGTCTATGAGACCATCGACAGCGTGGCCCGCGGCGACATACGCCTTCGCATCAACGACATCCTGGGCGCCTTCATGTTTGGCGGCGAGGCAGCCGACAAGCGCGTCAGCGTGCTCAGCGGCGGCGAGCGGAGCCGACTGGCCATGATACGACTGCTTCTGGAGCCAGTCAACCTACTCATCCTCGACGAGCCTACCAACCACCTCGACATGGCCTCGAAGGACGTGCTCAAGGAAGCCATACGCGCCTTCGACGGAACGGCCATCATCGTAAGCCACGACCGAGAGTTTCTCGACTCGCTCGTCACCAAGGTCTACGAGTTTGGAGGCGGACAGGTGCGCGAGCACATCGGAGGAATATACGACTTCCTGCACTCCCGCTCACAAAGCCTCGAGATGAGAGGCGAGCGCATGGAGTTCCACAGCCAGGCCCCAAAATCCTCAAGCAGCGCCAACAAGCCCCATTCCGGGGAATCGACTTCACACGACGACGTCGGCAATAACACTACCCACCGCCCGTCCGAGACCTCCTACACCGAGCACAAGCAACAGCAGAAGCAACTCAAGCGTGCCGAGAAGGCCGTCAAAGAGTCGGAGGCGAAAATAGAGCAGATGGAGAAGCGCCTCAAGGAACTCGACACACTGCTATGCGACCCCAAGAACGCGTCGGACATGGTGCTCGTGAGCGAGTACACCGATGTCAAGCACTGCCTCGACCAGGAGGTAGACCGCTGGCAGCAGCTTGCCGAAGAACTGGAGGCGCTAAAGGAAAAGCAACAATAAAAGCATAAACATAACAACTGATGAAACTCAAAACACTCACATTGACAATGGCCATGGCATCGACACTCACACTGCAAACCCTGGCTCAGGATACACTCAAGTCGGGCATATCCAGCAACAACATGGACAAGACGGTCAACCCCGGCGATAGTTTCTACGACTATGCCTGCGGCGGCTGGATGAAAAACCATCCGCTGCCAGCCGCCTACTCTCGCTTCGGCTCGTTCGACCAACTGGCCGAGGACAACAACAAGCGCATCAACGCCATACTCAAGGAACTGCTCGAAAACAGCTACCCACAGGGAACCATCGAGCAGAAGCTCTCCGACCTCTACAAAATGGCCATGGACTCCACGCGTCGAGAGCACGACGGCACGTCGCCCGTCATGCCCATCCTCCGCAAGCTCGAGTCGGCCAAGAGCATGGAGCAGCTTTTCGCCGTCCAGCTCACCATGGCCCCCTTCGGCGACACACAGTTCTACCGTGCCAGCATGGGAGCCGACGAGAAGAACGCCACGCAAAACATTCTCAACGTGTACCAGGGCGGACTCACACTTGGCCAGAAAGACTACTACCTTGAGAACGACAAGGCCACACTCAAGATACGCGAGGCCTACAAGCAGCACATAGTGCGCATGTTCCAGCTGTTTGGCTTCAGCAAGGGAGCCGCCACCAAAAAGATGGAAAACGTGCTGAAAACCGAGATGACCCTGGCCAAGGTGTCGAAGAGTCGTACCGAGCTTCGCGACCCTCAAGCCAACTACAACAAGATGACGCTCAAGGAGTTTGCCAGCCGCTACCCTAACCTCAAGCTCGAGCAGGTGATGAACGCGCAAGGGCTGAAGAGCCAGTGGATGGAGGAACTCATTGTTGGCCAGCCAGCCTTCATGGAGGGCACCAACGCCATGATAGCCACCATGAAGCCAGCCCAGTACCGTGACTACATGGAGTGGGGTGTGATACACGATGCCGCACCACTGCTCAACGACGCTGCGCGCGCCGAGAACTTCGACTTCTTCGGACGCACCATGTCGGGCCGGAAGGAGGACCACCCCCTCTGGCGCAGGGCCACCAACCAGGTACAGGGAGTGATGGGCCAGGCCTTAGGCAAGCTCTACGTAGACCGCCACTTCCCAGCGGCCGCCAAGGAGCGCATGACACGACTGGTGAAAAACCTACAGATAGCCCTGGGCGAACGCATCGCAGCACAGGACTGGATGGACGACTCCACAAAAGTGAACGCACTACTGAAGCTCAACACCTTCTACGTCAAGGTAGGCTATCCCGACAAATGGATAGACATGAGCAAGCTCACCATCGACCCCAAGAAAACCTACTATGAGAACATGCAGGACTGCTCGCGCTTCTGGACTGCCTACCACATTGACCATACTGCCGGCAAGCCCGTGGACATTGACGACTGGTACATGACCCCTCAGACTGTCAACGCCTACTACAACCCTACGACCAACGAAATATGCTTCCCCGCAGGCATACTCCAGCCACCATTCTTCGACATGACGGCCGACGATGCCTTCAACTACGGAGCCATTGGCGTGGTGATAGGACACGAGATGACACACGGATTCGACGACCAAGGACGCCAGTTCGACAAGGACGGTAACATGAAGGACTGGTGGACAGCCTTGGACGCAAAGAACTTCACTGAGCGCACGGACAAGTACGCCGACTTCTTCTCAAACATCAACGTACTGCCCAACCTCAAGGCCAACGGACGTCTCACCCTTGGCGAGAACCTGGCCGACCATGGTGGTCTACAGGTGGCCTTTGCCGCTTTCCGCAACGCGACAAAGCATCGTCCGCTTCCTACACTCGACAATCTGACACCGGAACAGCGATTCTTCATTGCCTACGCTGGTGTGTGGGCAAGCAACATTACCGACGAGCAGATAAGGCAGCAGACGAAGAGCGACCCCCACGCTCTTGGCCGCTGGCGCGTTGACGGTGCGCTGCCCCACATCGACATGTGGTACGACGCCTTCAACATCCAGCCTGGCGACAAGATGTATATACCCAAGGAGAATCGCCTTCAGCTGTGGTAGAATCAAGAGAATTAATGAGAGATTAAGAAAAAGAAATATAGTGACCCCCACAACTCCATTCGTCTGTTGTGCGGCCTTGCAGGCCGACACCGCCAAATAAGGAGAGGTAGGATTGTTTACTATAACTAAAAAAGTGAATAGCATGGCAAAGAAAGACGACAACAAGCCCCTGTCCCTTAAGACGCTCACAAAGAGCAGCGTGTGGGACGTACAGGAGAACGACATCTTCCGCATGTGGGATGGAGCTGAGAAGGACTCAGAGGTGAAGGAGAACATCCGCCACTACGTAGACATTATACGCAATGCCTTCATGGTGGAAGAAATCAAAGGTGACCTGGCCTTGGAGAAGAAAAAGTTTGAAAAGCAGGGCTACAAGGTTGGCGAGGTGCGCCTGGAGGAGGGCCAGCGTGCGGTTTGGGCCGTAAAGAAGCGTCCTATCCTGCGCGTTACTGACCTCACGTATGAGAACATCCGTCACATCACTGCATCGAAACTCATGGAAGTGCTCGACCGCAACTTCGGGGGCGGATGGGACTCCCTGTCACAGAGCATCAAGGACATCATCGAGAGCGGCTTCGACATCTCCACTACGACGCTCCCCAAGGACCGGCTGCACAAGAAAGGTGGCATGTATGAGAAGAAGGTAAGCGACGGCTACGACGTGCTTGAAGTGGCCAAGGGCACTTGGGTAGAGGCCATCTTCGCCAAGGTGAAGCCTGAGGCGGAGAAGCCTCGCCTGAAGCTTGAGTCACGCCCGCACGACGCAGAGGATGACGAGGATGAGGACTACGAGATAGAGGACAGGTATAACAGCCCCGAAGACGAGGACGACGAGATTCGCGACCCCAACGACGACGAGATAACGGAAGAAAACTACTCGACGATGATGGAGATAGCCACTGACCCTGACGAGGAGGCAGAAGACCTGTCTGTGTTTGAAGAAGACTAATGCTGGACAACATTCTACGCTACAACATCGTCCTGGCCAGCAACTCGCCGCGTAGGCGCGAGCTGCTGGCAGCCTTAGGCTTGCGCTTCGAGCAACACACACTGCCTGCCATCGACGAGAGCTATCCCCCCACCCTGCCACCCCACAAGACGGCAGAGTACATAGCCAACAAGAAGGCGGAGGCCTACGCGCCAACCCTGGCCCCAAAGGAGCTGCTCATCACAGCCGACACCGTTGTCGTGGCGGGAGAGCAAGTGCTGGGCAAGCCCGCCAACGGCGACGATGCCAGGCGCATGCTCCACCTGCTGAGCAACCGCACACACCAGGTAGTCACTGGAGTGTGTCTGCTAACCACAGAGCGCAAGAGCCTATTCTCCGTCACCACAGATGTTACCTTCAAGGCACTGGCCAACGACGAGATAGACTACTACGTCGACCACTACCAACCCTTCGACAAGGCTGGCGCATACGGCATACAGGAGTGGATAGGCTACATTGGGTGTACCGCCCTCAACGGAAGCTACTACAACGTCATGGGGCTGCCTGTGCAACGTATATACAGCGAACTTCAGAAATTCTGAGTAACCAACGATTCCACCATGAGACTCAACCTACTACTGACGGCAGGCGGCGTGTTCACTGTGTCCGCGGGTTTTGCCAGCGGTACTGCCCACCAGGGGGCAGAGCGTCCAAACATCATCTTCATCTTGGCCGATGACATGGGCTATGGCGACCTGAGCTGCTACGGCAACGAGTACATACAGACACCCAACATCGACCGACTGGCAGCCACTGGCACGCGCTTCACACAGGCCTACGCCGGCAGCGGCATCAGCTCGCCCTCGCGCTGCTCGCTGATGACGGGAAAGAACAGCGGAAACACACGCATACGCGACAACTTCTGCTACGCGGGAGGCATAGAGGGACTAAAGGTGTCGCCCCGCGGCGACACAACCATCGTGCGGCGCGCCAACCTACTGCCCGAGGATGTGACCCTGGGCACCGTCATGGGAGCGGCAGGCTACCGCACCTGCCTGGTCAACAAATGGCACCTCGACGGCTACGACCCACAAGCCTCGCCCAACCACAGGGGCTTCGACGAGTTCTACGGGTGGACCATTGCCACGGTGCACAGCAACTCACCCTACTACTATCCCTACTACCGCTTCTGGGGCGACAGCCTGGTCAACATCCGCGAGAACGCCAACGACGCCCACGTGCGCCACAACACAGAAATTTCCACCGACGACGCCATAGCCTTCATCCACCGCAACCAGCACAACCCATTCTTCCTCTTCCTGGGCTACGACGCGCCCCACGAGCCTTACAACATCGACGACACATCGTGGTACGACGAGCACGGCGACTGGTCGGCCAACACCAAGCGCTACGCCGCCTTGGTCACCCACATGGACTACAACATAGGGCGCCTGCTGGGCACGCTCGACAACCTGGGTCTGCGCGAGAAGACACTCATCATATTCGCATCAGACAACGGTGCAGCGGTGATGGCTCCCCTGAAGGAGCTAAACTGCGGTGCTGGCCTCAAGGGGCGCAAGGGACAGCTCTACGAGGGCGGCATCAAGGTGCCGCTCATCGTCAACCAGCCCGGTCACGTGCCGGTGAGAGAAGTTGGCAACCTGGTCTACTTCCCCGACTTCATGCCCACACTGGCAGCCCTCGCCGGCAGCAGGCAGGCTGTGCCATCCGACACTGACGGGATGGACATATCGCCGCTACTTTTCGGCGACAGCTTAGACACCGACAGTCGTTACCTATACTGGGAGTTTCCCGGCAAGCAACGGGCAGTAAGGCACGGACCATGGAAGTGCGTCACAGTGAAAAAAGACTCGCCGTTGGAGCTTTACCGCATCAGCGACGATCCCAACGAGCAGCACAACCTGGCAGGCGACTACCCGCAGCTCGTAAACCAGCTTGACTCCGTAATGCGCAAGATGCACAAGCCATCGGTCAACTATCCCATAGCCGAAGACAAGAAATAGCAACGTGACGCTCACGCCCTTCGCCCACCCCGCTTACGTGATGCTCAAGCCCATTGGCTCGGCGTGCAATCTGTCGTGCAGCTACTGCTACTACTTGGAGAAACAGAAGCTCCACGGCCAGCCACGCCCCATGAGCATGGAGCTGCTCGAGAAGTTCACCCGACAGTACATTGCCATGCAGACCATGCCCGAAGTGCTCTTCACCTGGCACGGTGGCGAGCCACTGCTGCTGCCTGTGAGCTTCTACGAGCAGGCCCTGCGCCTACAGCGTCGTTACGGCAGGGGCCGGCCCATCGACAACTGCATACAGACCAACGGGACACTACTCAACGACGAGTGGTGTCGCTTCCTAAAATCCAACAACTTCCTCGTAGGCCTTTCCATAGACGGGCCTCAACAGCTGCACGACCACTTCCGGCAGTCGGCTGCTGGCACTGGCTCGTGGCAGCAGACTATGCGTGCCGTCGACCTGCTCAACCGCCACGGCGTGGAATGGAACGCCATGGCGACGGTGAACAGCGTGACGGCCATGGAGCCGACTGCCTTCTACAGGTTCTTCCGCGACATAGGCTGCCACTACCTGCAGTTCACGCCCGTGGTAGAACGTAGGGTGAGACGCTCTGACGGACTGACGCTGGCTGCGGGCAATGAGCCGATAGGAAGCGATGCGGAGCTGACGCCCTTCTCGGTCAGCGCTGAAGCCTGGGGGGAGTTCCTGTGCACGGTATACGACGAGTGGGTGAGGCACGACGTGGGGGAGCTGTTCGTGCAAACCTTCGATGCGACGCTGGCCAACTGGGCCGGCGTGACTCCTGGCGTATGCTCACTGTCAGAGGAATGTGGCCACGTGACGGTGATGGAGGCCGACGGCACGCTCTATAGCTGCGACCACTTCGTATTTCCTGAACACCGGTTAGGCAACCTGCGCGAGCAGCCGCTCACGTCGATGGTCTATGGCAGGAAGCAGGCAGCCTTTGCCTGGGCAAAGCGCAAAGCACTGCCTCGCCAGTGCCTGGAGTGCAAGTTTCTCTTTGCGTGTCATGGAGAGTGTCCACGCAACCGCTTTATAAACGACTGTTATGGCGAGAGAGGGCTAAACTACCTGTGCCGGGGCTACCGGCGCTTCTTTGAGCACGTAGCGGCAGACATGGACTTCATGCTGGGCGAGCTACAGGCAGGCCGGGCCCCAAGAAATGTGATGGCGCGCCATGGGTCAGCCCCGCTGGCATACCCAGCAGGCACAGTGGAGGGCGCGAGCAAAGAAAGCATGGATAGAAAGTAATAAAAGGCTGGTTTTGCCGTTTATAGAATTATGGAGAGAAAGGACAGGTTGGCCGATGAAGATGGAGACGAGAGCTACAGCCACGTGTTGAAGTACACTGGTGTGTTTGGTGGCGTTCAGGGTTTGAGCCTGTTGGTAAACCTTGTTCGCAACAAGCTTGTTGCAGTGCTCTTAGGCCCTGGTGGCATGGGGCTGGCCTCGCTGCTTAACACGACAGTAAGCTTCATTTACCAGGCCACGAACTTCGGACTGCCTTTTAGCGCGGTTAAGCATGTGTCAGAGCTGTACGACGAGAAAGACGAGAGCAAGACCCACAACTTCATCGCCGTGGTGCGTGTATGGGCACTGCTGACGGGTATGCTGGGCATGGCTGTGTGCGTCATGCTCGGACCGGTGCTGAGCAGCAGCACGTTCAGCTGGGGCGACCACACGCTGCACTTCGTTCTGCTGGCACCTGCCATAGGCCTGATGGCGATAACAGGTGGCGAGACGGCCATACTGAAAGGTACGCGCCAGCTGCGAAGGCTGGCCACGATACAGATCTACACGGTGCTGGCCACGCTGGTGGTGAGTATACCTATATATTATATAATAGGAGAGAAAGGCATCGTGCCTGTGATAGTACTGATGGCCTTGGTTACGGCATTGCTCACCCTACGCCACTCCTATCGCCTGTACCCCCTGCGTATGAGCAGCTTGGGCGGCCTGATTGGGCAAGGACGTGGCATGATACGTCTTGGCGTGGCATTTGTTGTTGCCGGCGTGATGGGTAGTGGTGCCGAGATGGTCATCCGCAGCTTCCTCAACGTAAATGGCGACCTGGATGCTGTTGGGCTGTACAACGCTGGCTTCATGCTGACCGTGACCTACGCCGGCTTGGTGTTTTCTTCCATGGAGTCAGACTATTTCCCCCGCCTTTCTGGTTTGAGTGGTGGCGACATTGAGGGCAGGAACCTTGTTGTCAACCGCCAGATAGAGGTGTCGCTGCTGATAGTGTCTCCCATGCTTGCCGCCCTGGTGGTGGTTTTGCCAGTGCTGATTCCCTTGCTCTTCAGCATGGAATTCATACCTGTTGTGGGCATGGCTCAGGTGGCAGTGTTCTCCATGTACATCAAGGCAGTATCGCTGCCTGTGTCGTACCTGGTTCTGGCGCGCGGCGAGTCTTTGGCTTTCATGGTGCTCGAGGGCCTTTACGACATTGTGCTTGTGGCCTTAGTGGTGCTGGGCTACCGCTACTGGGGCTTGTTGGGCACCGGCGTGGCGCTGTCGCTGTCGTATGTGTTTGACGTTCTCATAGTGTGTGGCTACACATGGTTTCGCTATCGTTTCCGCTTGTCGCTCCAGGTGATTCACTATGCAGCCATACAGCTCTCGTTAGGCGTGTCGGTATACATTGTTACGCTCATCGACAACCCCGTGATATACTGGACCCTGGGCGGACTCCTATCCATAGTGAGCCTACTCATCTCGGTATATATCCTTCACCAGAAGACTTCGCTCTGGGCAGCGCTGATAGCCCCGCTGGCTGGGCCAGCGGGCAGAGTGCTTGAGCGTTTGCGTAAACTTTTGAGGCGCAATGGTTAGGGTAACGGTGTTAGTGGCGGTGTACAATGCGGAGCGCTGGCTTCAGGCGTGCTTAGACTCGCTGTTGGCGCAAACGCTGGAGGACATCCAGGTTGTCTGCATCGACGATGCGTCGACAGACAACTCGCTGGCGATGCTTCAGCAGTATGCGCTCCACGACCCTCGCATCGAAGTGCTGCACTTAGAAGAGAACATGGGGCAGGCACATGCGCGCAACGTGGGGCTGAGTGTTGCCAAGGGCGAGTTTACGTGCATGGTCGATGCCGACGACTGGCTGTCGCCCGACGCCCTGGAGCTGGCATCAAGGGCGATGACCGACGAGGTGGACTGCGTGCTGTTCGAGGTGGTGATGAGCTACGGCAAGGATGAGCATACGTATGCACTGCCGGCGTTCACGCGCCTTACTGGCAGTGAGGCCTTCACCCTGAGCCTGGACTGGCGGCTTCACGGCCTGTACATGATTCGCACCGAGCTTCATAGGCTCCATCCATACGACGAGAGCTGCCGCCTGTATAGCGATGACAACACCACGCGCATACACTACCTTTGCTCGCGACAGGTAGGGCGATGCGCCGGACGATACTACTACCGCCAGCACCCAGCCTCGAGCACGCACCGCGTGTCGGTGAGGCGCTTCGACTACCTGCAAGCCAACGCCAGCATGCGTAGGCAGATGGAAGAGCTGGGTGTAGGCGACGAGCTTCTGGCCGAGTATGAGCAGTGCCGATGGCTGAACCTGGTCGATGTGTACATGTTCTACCACGTGCATGGCGCAGAGCTTACAAGCCGCGAGCGACGCTACGGGCTTGAGCAGCTTCACCACGCGTGGGCGACCATAGACCACGGTGTGCTTCGTCCACAGACGGCAAGCAAGCTGGGCTACCGCCCCTGCCGATGGTGGTGGTTGTTCCGCCTACAGGAATGGGTCTACTTCTCGCTACGCTCACTGGTGGGGAAAAACAAGTAGCCAAGCATGCCTACTGAGCAACCATCGAGAAACTACAACACAAAGGAAGAAAAGCCTTAAACAAAAACAATACCATTATGACTACCGATTTATTTACAAGAAAAGAGCACGACGGAGGCGATGACCATGGCGGCGCAATCTGCTTTCAACGCCCTTCGCGTACACGAGAGAATCCCTAACCATATACTGCCCATTGTATACTACCAAGGCGAAGGCAAATACATGCTACTGGCCAAGAAGAAAAGTCAGTGAGCACCATCCGCAAACAGTGTGCAGCACGGTTTTGCCGTGCCGTCATCAACGGACAGTGTGCAGCACGGTTTTGCCGTGCTGTCATCAACGGACAGTGTGCAGCACGGTTTTGCCGTGCTGTCATCAGCGAAAAACAACAAACAACTACACAATAACACTAATAAAAACCCAAAAAACATGAAGAAACAGCACTTATTTCTGTCAATGCTTCTCTGCCTTCCGCTCTCATGGGTCCGGGCAGAGCAGGTGGTGGTACAGACGCAGGGAGCCACGCTGGTGCTCGACGTTGAGAAAGGCCGCCAGCCACAGTATGTCTACTACGGTGCCAAGCTCAGCCAAGACGAGCTGCAGCACCTTCAGCGCCCCGTACAGGGGCGCATGGATGCCTATCCAGCCTACGGCATGAACACGCCCGCCGAGGCTGCACTTGCCGTTCGCCACGCCGACGGAAACATGAGCACCGAGCTGGAAGCCACAGGCGTGGAGCGCCTGAAGAACGACGGCAACCAAATCACAGTCATCCACCTCAAGGACAAGGTCTATGCCCTAAAGGTAGACCTGAAATTCAAGGAGTATCGCGACGTGGACATGATAGAGACCTGGACCGAGATTACCAACGAGGAGAAATCCGTGGTCACACTGACGCAGTTTGCCTCCGTGTCGCTACCCATCCGGCGCGGCAATGTATGGCTGAGCCACTTCTACGGCTCCTGGGCCAACGAGACCCGGCTGGTGGAAGAGCCGCTGCTGCCCGGCGAGAAGGTGATTAAGAACAAGGACGGCACACGCAACTCCCACACCGACCACGCCGAGGTGATGTTCTCCTTAGACGGGAAGGGGCAGGAGAACCAGGGCAGCGTCATCGGGGCCGCCTTGTGCTATAGCGGCAACTTCCAGCTCAAGATCGACACCGACGACACCGAGTACCACTACTTCTTTGCGGGCATCAACCCCGACAACTCAGAGTACCACCTCAAGCGCGGCGAGACCTTCACCACGCCCAAGGTGGCGCTAAGCTACTCGCAGCAGGGGCTGTCGGGCGTGAGCCGCAACTTCCACCGATGGGGGCGTAAGTACATGCTCATGCACGGCAACCAGGAGCGCAAGATCCTGCTCAACTCGTGGGAGGGCGTCTACTTCAACATCAACCAGGAAGGCATGGACCAGATGATGGCCGACATCGCCTCGATGGGTGGCGAGCTGTTCGTGATGGACGACGGATGGTTTGGCGACAAATACCCACGCAATGTCGACAACTCAAGCCTGGGCGACTGGGTGGTAGACAAGCGGAAGCTGCCCGAGGGCATCGAAGGCCTGCTGCGCGACGCGAAAAAGCATGGCGTGAAGTTCGGCATCTGGATTGAGCCGGAGATGACCAACAGCGTGTCGGAACTCTACGAGAAGCACCCCGACTGGATAGTCAAGGCTCCGCAGCGCCCAGCCGTGCAAGGCCGTGGCGGAACACAGCTGGTGCTCGACCTGGGCAACCCGAAGGTGCAGGACTTCGTCTTCGGCGTTGTCGACAACCTGATGACGAAGTACCCCGAAATAGACTACATCAAGTGGGATGCCAACATGCCCATACTCAACCACGGCTCACAATATCTCACCATGAACGAGCAGAGCCACCTCTACATAGCCTACCACCGCGGCTTCGAGAAGGTGTGCCAGCGCATCAGGGCAAAATACCCCGACCTCACCATCCAGGCCTGCGCCAGTGGCGGCGGAAGGGCCAACTGGGGCGTGCTGCCCTGGTTTGACGAGTTCTGGGTGAGCGACAACACCGATGCACTACAGCGCATCTACATGCAATGGGGAACGAGCTACTTCTTCCCGGCCATAGCCATGGCCAGCCACATCTCGGCTACGCCCAACCACACGGTGTTCCGCACCACGGCAATGAAGTATCGCATCGACGTGGCCATGTCGGGACGCCTCGGCATGGAAATACAGCCCAAGAACATGAGCGACGAGGAGAAGGAGCTGTGCCGCAAGGCCATAGCCGAATACAAGCAGATAAGGCCCGTGGTACAGTTTGGCAACCTCTACCGCCTGGTGTCGCCCTACGACCACCTCGGACTGGCCTCGCTGATGTATGTCGACGACGCGCGACAGCGCTCGGTCTTCTTCTGGTGGAAAACAGAGTCGATGCAGAACGAGCACCTGCCACGCGTGAAGATGGCAGGACTTGATGCCCATCGCATGTACAAGATTCATGAGCTAAACCGCATCGACCTCAAGCCGCTCGACATCGAGGGCCAGGTCTTCAGCGGAGCCTACCTGATGAACCACGGCGTAGAGCTGCCCTACCGCAACGAGACCGAATGGGGCAAGAAAACCGACTGGTCGAGTCGCGTGCTGCTACTTGAAGCACAATAGGACAAGCTTGCACCGGCTTAACAGGACGGGCAAAACAAGGGAAAAAGCAAGCAAGACAAGCTGCTGACTATCAAAAGAATACGAAACAGGAAAAATAAGCACTGACTTTTGGAAAATAGTCAGTGCTTATTTTTCGTAAAGCACTGACTATTTTTCAAAAGTCAGTGCCTTTTCGCGGAGAGCCAGTGGGTAGCCAAAATTTACTGCGGGCTGTAAGGCTAACACTGCTCCGCCGCCCCTCAAGGGGAGGGGTTGAGGGTAGGGTCTGTAACTTTCTTGCAGCCGACAGAACTCATTTTCAGCAGGACAGCTATGGCCTTTTGATATTTCAGACCCCACCCCTAACCCCTCCCCTTGAGGGGCGGGGAAATGCGCTTGCCCGCTGTCGGCATGTCACGTTTTTCCATTGCCACCAGCTGGCTATGGTTTTCTGCTCTGGTCAGCCCTGCGAAGAGAGCCGACCAGGCTCATCGTGAGGTAACGGACTAAGGCTCCGCAACTTGCGGTAATTGGGTAGAGCGGTCATGCAAACGGTTGCATCTGGGGAAAAGAAGCTCCATGAAGCACCAAGTATGCACCAAGTGGCACTCCTGTAGCAAAAAAACGAAGG
>Ga0247608_10002227_pt1 | contig 24781 bp, 22 predicted proteins | sample 176DNAGHGlowgp2_FD_193490 | JGI IMG/M metagenome (GOLD analysis project Ga0247608, IMG submission 193490) | Sheep rumen microbial communities from Palmerston North, Manawatu-Wanganui, New Zealand - 1766 DNA GHGlow gp2 | ecosystem: Host-associated > Mammals > Digestive system > Stomach > Rumen ... | reverse complement strand
CCATATAGACCACATAGAGGGAGTCTGTCAGGTCGTTACCCACGCGTCCGTCAATCCTGAAGGTATTCTTCGAAGCGTCTTGATTCTTGGTATAGAGGTCTGGGCGCAGCGATGAAATGCCATAGATGGTGCCTTTGGCTTCAATACCGAGATCGTCCGTCTCCCACACGATGGCATAAACATCGCGCAGCTGGGGGTTCTCCAGGTTCTTCGTAGCCAGATACCACATCTCCTGTGAACTCTCCGTCCGGATAGGCAGCGTAGAGCTGCGCTGCCCGTCGGCGGTAACGACCTTGATATCGAACAGCTGACTGTTACCGGGTAGTAGGTGCAGAATCTGGTAACTGAACGGCTCGTCGGCCATGAAGTCCTCGTCGATGGTCTTCAGTTCCTTGATGTTGCAAATGAAGTGCGTGATGCGCTCGGCCGACTCGATGAGGCCAGTGTCAGGATTCTTCAGCACGGAATAGGTCTGGCCCTCCTTCATGCCAAACTTGTCTCGGATGGACTTGAGCAGACGGAACACGCGGAGCGGATACTTTTGCTCCTTGTCCGTCATGATGGTAAGGTCGTACTTCTTCTGTGCTTTAGACTTCGACTGTGCCAGCGTTGGCACGGCTGCGCTGCTGGCAATGAGCAGCATGATGATAAGGCGTTTCATATTCTATCAATTCGTTTAATTCGTAAAATTCGTTGTTAAATCACTGTTGTGCCATTTGTTCCAAGTTGTATTTTGCTATCTCCAACTCCAGTTGTACCCACTTCACGTAGGCATCGTCGGCCTGCTTCTTCAGGAGTGCGATTTCTTCTGGGGTATAGCGATAATTCTCAGGACGGGTGATGGGAATGTCGCGCTCAGTCAGAACGGCGGGTTTAAGTGAAGAGTGAAGAGTGATGAGTGAAGAATCATTCTTTTGAAGTGAAGAGTGAAGAGTGAAGAGTGAAGAATCTTTTTGTTCTATGGATGCTGTCTGCATGGGAGCCGCTTTTTTCTTAGACTTACGTACCGTCTTGCTCTCGGCAACGGCCATAGCTTTTGGCTCAGTCGAATTTGTAATTCGGCTGTCTTGAGTATTAGGATTTGCAATCCGATGATTCTTTATTGCTTCCGGGGATTTCAAATCCCCGACTCCATCCTGTCGAATTGCAAATTCGCCAGAACTGGGGCTTTCTTTTGATGGCATTAATGCTACACCTATGCCAATGATGATGAGCAGGCAAGCGGCAGCCCCCACCAACCTCCTCCAATAGGAAGCCCCCTCCAACCTCCCCCGAGAGGGGAGGCTTTTGATTCTCCCCTCCCTCGGGAGGGGCAGGGGGAGGGGTCTCTCCTTCAGCCCGTCAGGCATCGGCGGCAACTTCTGCTCGCGGCGGCGGATGGCTTCGCGCAGGTTGTCATCCCTTTGCAGTATTGTGTAAAGATCGTTTTCGGTCATACGTGCTTTGATTTAATGATTCGGTAGAGTTTCTTGCGGATACGGCTCAGTTGTGAGCCTATGGTCGAGGGGATAGAGCCCGTGACGTATGCTATGTCGGCGAGGCTCATGTTGTCGTAGTAGAACATCGTGATGACGGCCTGCTCGTGTGGAGGGAGCATTTCCAGGGCTTCTTCGAGTGCCTGGACTGTTTGGCTGTTGTAAGCGCTTTCTTCGGGCGCATCATCGAGGCCGTTTAGTCCCAAGTCATGCTCGTCCATATAGACGATATCTGGTCTTCTGGTTCTTACGAAGTTGAGCGATTCATGATAGGCAATCCGGCAGAGCCAGGTCGAGAGCGATGCCTTTCGGCTGTCGTAGCCGCCGATGCCTCGCAATGCCTTCACAAACACATCTTGCCAGACCTCTTCGACATCCTCTTGCCGCTCCACGATGCGGCGCACCATCTGGAACACAGCGGGCCCATAGTCGCCCACCAGCCGTTGGCAGGCAGCGCGGTCTCCCTTTCGCAGTTGCTCTATGAACAGTTCTGTCTCTAGTTCCATTACCTTCGTTGATTCTTGTCGCGACTCGGCCAAACTAACACGCTTGATGGCTCTCACTGCTTCAAGATTTTTAATGCTCTTCTACTCATATATACACGCAAAACGAAAAAACATTGCACTATTTCAAAACTTTTTTCGTTGGCAAGCAAAAACAAAACATGAGCCGCATCGCTGCGACCCATGTCGTAACCATAATTGAATAAAATGTTCACGCTCGGCCATCCGCAAACAAGTTTGCATGGCACTCGCTTAATCACATTTTTGAATAAATTGTTCACGCTCGGCCATCCGCAAACAAGTTTACATGGCACTCGCTTAATCACATTTTTGAATAAAATGTTCACGCTCGGCCATCTGCTAACAAGTTTGCATGGCACTCGCTTAATCACATTTTTGAACCTAATAATAATTATAGTATTTAGTAATCCCCACTACCCTGGGGCTACGTTGTTATTTCAAAGAGACATTGCGGATGACGAAGGCACGCTCTCCGTCACCTTCTTTGAAGTCGAAGGTGTCGGGAATGGTGTCGAACGGCTCGAAGGTGAGCGTGAAGTCTGAATAGCTCAAGTTGCTCACGAAGTATTCGGTGGCATCCGTTGCTTTCATGGTGGTAAAGTTGTTCTCGTCAAGCGAAAGATTAAGGAAATCAAGGAGACTTGTCCCTCCGATTTCAAAATAACAGATTATCAAAATACAAATCGAACGTTTCAGGGTCATCTGACATCCATTGCAGTACCTTTCCGTCGGGAGCAATCAGTACATAGGTCGGGTATCCCTGAACTCCATAGAGCGTTGCCACATCGTCGGTACGCTCTCCATTTAGGACATGTAGCCAGGGTAGTTTGTGACGCTGCACTGCCGCATGCCATTTCTCCTTCGTATCATGGCACGCGATACCTATGACTTCCAGTTTGTCACGGTGCTGCTCATAAAACGCTTTCAAATGGGGAAAGGACCTGATACATGCCCCGCACCAGGAACCCCAGAAGTCGAGCATGACATATTTACCTCGCAGTGATGACAAAGCTAACATTTTACCATTAATATCCTCCAATGCAAAATCAGCAGCCTCCTCCCCGATTTTGATGGCCTTGGCTGTTATCGAGGTGAAGGCATCTGATTCGGCTTTTGCAGCAATAAAGAAATCATAGAGCCGTTTCATGACACCTTGTCTTACCCGTTCTGTCAGCACAGGCAGGCATTTCCTGAAATTGATCATGCCAGAAAGATAACGCATCAGATACACAGAGCCATCACTATCGGGATGGCTTAACACGTATTCCACAATGGCACGATGTTTAATGGGTTCGTCAGTGATTCCCTTAACAACTGACTCCGCTTCTTGGAGTTGGAGAAATGTTTTGGAAGTCTTGCTGATGGTTATGGTATCAATGGGCTGATAACCATAATACACAACGAATGTTGTATCCGCTTGTTGTGCAGATACGGTCAGCGTTACAACTGCTGACAACAGTGTAAGGATGATTCTTTTCATATCGTTATCTGTTTCTAATTACTCTGAATGTAAATGTCTGACAGCCCATCAGTCCTGTGCCGTCGATAGCCTCCACGATGCCAATAAACTCGGTGTTGACATCTGACGCATTAAAGGATATTTCCGCTTCTCCCTTCTCATTGGTCAGCACTGCAGGCTGCCATTGTAACAGGTTACGGGGATCAGGCATCGGGGAGGTAAGTTCAACAGGGTCTGGCTCGTAGAACTCACGCTGGGGATAATAGCCCTGAACCTTCCACATCCCATACATCCGCAGCAGTTCTTCCTCGGTGTATTGTGGTCCAGAATACTTGACGCTTGTGATGTCTGTCACAACCCAACTGCCATCTCCGCCTGCCGGTTCATATTTAATCAGTTCGTAGGTTTCCCCTCGCTTAGGCATCAGCCGCTTGCCCGAATATGCGGTTTCAGAACATCCATTGGGATGATGGGAATAACCTTTGTAGTTGTTCAGGTAATGTGATGCCCGACTGGCTTTGCACTCGCAAATCCATTCACCGCTTGCCATTGTAGCAAGGCTGTCGAGATAGCCCGTCACTTTGTCGCGATAGGGTGAACGCCGTTTGGCCGTCACATAGACATCTTTCAGAACTACCGTTCCGAAGCCATTGGTAATAGGCCGTTCTCCGTTGGTGGTCTCATAGATGTAGTTCTGCGGCAGGTATCTTGGTCTGCCTTGCTGATAGAAGTTAATGCTGTCGAACGGATTGGTAATTGTCAATTTGGCCTTGTACTTTTTACTCAGCAGGGGTTTCAGATAGATATTTCCCCGCATCATGTTCATCCGTTCCGGCAAGATTTCAAAACCACCTATGCTGTCTGTCAGGACCAGACAGGAATCACTCTGTAGTGAGAAAGCACTGATAAGCTGCATCTTGTTGGCGAGTTTGTTGCTGGTTGTTTCTACTCCCCTCAGTCCGTCGGATAAGATTTCCCGGCCTTGTGCTGGACTCTCATCCCAGGCATAGCAACGCCAGCCCTGTGTCATCAGCAACAGATCAAGAGCCTGCAAGCGGTCTTCATTCCTTTCGTCAAAATAGTAAGTAGGATTGAAAATGTTGCCTCGTATTTCTTCTGACAGATAGCAATGCGAGAGGATGTTCTCTTGCCCGGGCAGATAGAGATAGGCCTTGTCGAAGATGCTGACGGCGAGTTCTGATAGTACAGGTTGACCAGAGGAATCTGTTACCCTCAGAAGGACTTTACCCTCGTCGCGACGATTGTATTGCTGACGGTCTGTCGAAACTGCAATGTTCAGCCGTCGTGCAGGGTTGACATACACCAATCGTTCTGCTATAGGATGGTCGTTTTCATCGGATAGAGTGATTTCAGCAATCCCTTGCATGGAAAATCTCTCTATTGGCAATCTGACAATTTGCTGGCCTTTGACTATTCCTTTAGCACTACAGCAAGGAACGCCTCTTTGCTTCGCGAATACAGTGAAAGGATGTGGAAGACTGTCGGATGCGGATACAAGCATCGTGATGGCAGTATTATTGTTGCGTAATATGCTAAATGTCATTCCTGTCCGTTCAATGGCAGGGAGTGGATATATCCTGCCATCAGTCAGTACCACCTTGTAATCCATATCCAATCGTGGCGTAATGGCAAACATTCCCATCCCGTCATGCACACTTATGAATGATGCTATTTCATTCCCATTCTCTAAAACCTTGCCTGAAACATCATCAGGAAAGCCATTCCCGTATGTTGCCTTGAAAGCCACTATGGAATTAATACCTTCAACCAGATGTCCGCCTTCAGGGAACAGGTCAAAGCGATGGTTGGCTACCAGCCTATGTATTGAATCACTCATGATGGCCTCCATAGAAATTGAATCCATTTGCGTAACACGATCTACGACCCGAATCCGTCGTGGACGGATGGATATGAAACTATCTGCTGTAAATGATGAATGGGTATAGCCTTCCATATAGTACTCTCCCTGCTGCCATTTATCACCGATATAAATATGACCGTCGCCTCGTCCACCCTCGAGGGGATATTTCTCACTCCAAACTACATCGCCAGTTTCACTTCGTATTTGCAGATAGAGTGATTGGCTTTTGCCCGATAAAGCCAAAGTCTGCCCATCTATCAAATATGCTTTGAACCACAGATCCTCTCCTGTCTCACATATCTCCTTAGATGGCAGTAGATACACTATATCGCGATTCCAATTAACAATGTCTTCTTTAATGCTTTCAGTATGAGCCACGCCAAATGCCGCTACAGAAAGCATAATCAGTAGGAGTAAGAATTGTCTTGAGAAACTGTGCGGCAATTCTATACTAACGCGTTTGTCGCTGCAATTCTGTTCCATCCTGTTTGGTTTAAGCATCAAGTAAACTATAGTCTTGCAGAAACTCATATATTCCCATCAGAACAATTCCATTCTCATCTCGACGCAGTTTCATTCGATCACCTACAATGACAATTTTTCTGAACGAATCCTTAATTTGATTAAAAGAACGTTTTTCTTGTTCCGATTTCTCTTCATCGGGTAAACGATATGCCGACTGCAAATAATATCTGCGAGAACCGAGGTTGCATACAAAATCTACTTCAAGAGTTACCCGCTGCCAATCGCCCTTCTCATTTTTCATCCTGGTGTAAACATTGCCTACGTCAACAAGGAATCCACGATGGCGCATCTCATTGTAGATGACATTCTCCATCAGGTGATTTTCCTCAGTCTGACGGAAAGACAAGATGGCATTCCTTAATCCCATATCCTTGAAATAATACTTGGGGGTTGTACCGATATACTTTCTTCCCTTGATGTCATACCGTTCGGCTTTTTCAATCATAAAGGCGTTCTCTAGATAACTGATGTAGGTCTCAATGGTCTTGTCAGTGATATTGTTCAAGCGCTTTACTGTCTTGAATGTATTTGCTAGGTTGGTGGGATTGACAGGACTGCCCACACTTGATGCTAAAATACGGACTAATTCCTCAAACTCTGCCTTGTTCTCTATGTTATGACGCTCGTAGATGTCGCTTAGATAAACCGTTCGATAGAGATTCCTCAGGTAAGTGGCCTTCTTGTCATCACCATTTATAGATAGAATTTTTGGCAGTCCACCATAGGTATAATACTCTTGCCAACCTTCAATAACGTCGCCTTCGTATGCAGTCATATATTCCTTGAAGGTCAGGGGCCACACATGAATCTCATCACCGCGACCTCGGAACTCTGTAGCAATGTCGCTAGAAAGAAAATGGGAGTTGGAACCGGTGACATAGACATCAGCATTCTCCTTGACAACCAGTGAGCCAAGCATATCCGTAAACTCGTCTACTTTCTGGACTTCGTCAATAATAATGTAATATTGCTTGTCATCCTTTATCTGGCCATCAACCCACTCCAGCAAATAGTCTGGATTACGAAAATCTTTCTGTTTCCTGCCCTCCAAATCAATAATGAGAATATGATCTTTTTGGACACCTTCATTCAACAGATACTCCTTGAATAGAGTCTTCAGCAGATAAGACTTACCAACACGTCTTAATCCCGTGACTATCTTTATCAACCCATTATCCTTGGAATCAATGAGTTGCTGCATGTAGACAGGCCTTTCAATCTTCATACTTTTCTCTTTATTTTATTATTATCGCTAAAGTCATTACGGATTTTTGTCAGTTTTTCCACAAATCCGCTGCAAATATATATGTTTAATTTTGAAAAGCCAAAGAATAACAATAGTTTTTGCTAATTATTTAATGGTCTCATAACGGTTTGCTTCGTTAAATGGGTTCGACATTTTGATTATTTCAAAGCGACATTGCGGATGACGAAGGCTCCCTTGCCGTCGCCTTCCTTGAAGTTGAAAGTAGCGGGCGTGGTTTCGAACGGCTCGAAGGTGAGCGTGAAGTCTGAATAGCTCAGGTTACTCACGAAGTCTTCGGTGGAATCCGTTGCTTTCACGCTGGGATAGTTGTTTTCGTCGAGCGTGATTCCGTCGGCTGCCGTCAGTTTATACTTCTTGCCGTTGGCCTCAAGATAGGAATCCTTGACGATGCGGAACCACCACTCCTTATGGCTATAATAGCGGAAACTGACGGTGGTGCCGCTGGCCCGGGCTTCAACTTTCCGAATGGACAAATTGAAATTGGCGCTGTTGTCTTGCTCGACGATGAGTCCGTTGATGGCATCGGCCAAACCTAAGAACATTCCGGCATAATAGCCCGATCTCTTCATCACAATGCGCTTGTCGGGCGAAACCAATATATAATAAGGTATAGCGTCTTCGTCGCAATAACTGCTGCTGATGCTGCTCCCCGTCTTGCCGTCGTTCCAGTTCTTCCAAACGATGCGTTTGCTGAAGTCGTTGTTCTTCCATGTGGAAAGGTTATCCCCATTGATGCCGACTATTTCCAGTTTATCCTTCATTCGCTCATAGACCTCGCGCATCTCTGGTTCAGCCATTCGGCACGGGCCACAGCCGATGCTCCAGAGATCGAGCAGCAGGTATCGGCCATCCGACAGGCCTTCAAGGAGGCGATGCTTGTTGCCCTGCATGTCGAAGAGTTCGGCATCAACGGCCTCTTCGCCCACCTGCAAGACGTGCGGAGGATAGAGATAGGTGTGGATTTCTGCCAATTGGGCTTCAAACCCTTTCGGTGCCCGTGCAGCGAAAGACTTCTCCAGGTTCTTCAACTCTTCCATGTATGGGAAATCTTTCATGTTCTTCAGCGGCCTGGATATGCGCCATAGGTAATGTAAAGATGCTGCATCCACAGGCAACGAGGGCAGGATATCCATCTGCTGTTTCATTAACACCATGTTGATAGAATCTAACTTATTCCAATCTTTCTTCTGTTGGATTTGGATAAACTCCTTTATCGCGTCACGACAATGCTCCGTGACGCGGTTCATTGTTTGTTGTTCAGGAATCGGGCTTTCAACTTTCCAAAATGGATAGAGGCAGTCTGTACCCGTCAGTTTTATTGTCACATCAGGCTTCATCATGAGGGAGAAAGAGAAATTGGGACAACCTTCTCCGTCTAAAAAGAGATAGCCCGCCGTGAGTTCCTCAGTGGGCAGCGTGAAGGCGAAACGCCCGCTTTGGACGGTATCTACTACCGATAACGATACACCGGTTCCGGCAATCACCAGCGTACCGTCTTTCAATGCGGGTGAACTGCCTGTGATGGTTACGGTCTTCGTCTGTGCCAGCCCTGCCATCCAGATGAGGGCGAGCATCATCGTCATAATACTTTTCTTATTCATAATCGATTTGTTTTTATTATACCTTTTATTAGTTATACGACGATTCATCAGAAATAGCTCGCAAGTCTTTCCATGATGCTCTTTTTGAGGTTTGCGAGCAATGTCAGCGTATTTGCGTATTTGCGCCGCAGAGCTTCGCGCAGGTCGGTATCCTTGAATGTATTCATTTTACTTGCTTGCTTTTTCTAATTCTTTGCGGATAACATCATTGCCAGGGAAACTAATACTCTTGTAGGTCTGTTGGCCTTTGGTGTCGTAGATGGCGTAAGTGGGGATGCCTTCTGACTCAAAGTGATTGAGAATATAGTGGTTTTGTTCTTCCGTCAGGTAGTAGTGGTCACCGTCGATATGCTTAATCATTCTCTGCCAAGTGGTAGGTGGCGACGAGGGCGAAGTGATGTAGACAAATTTGATGTTTCGTCCCTTCAACTCTTCTTTAAGAGGCGCCATCGTTTTATGGCCTGCACGACAAGGGCCGCACCAAGTGTCCCACATGTCGATGAGCACGGCCTTGCCCTTATAGTTGGCGAGGATGGTCTGGAGGATGTCCTCTGGGGCCACGTCGTCGTATTTCTTGAAAAACACGCTCTCATTGCCGGCCAATTCCTCGGCTATCTGCTGCTCATTCTTCGCATAGACATAGGAATGAATCTCTGCTAATTTCTCTTCAAAGCCTTTTGGCGCACAGGCGGCGATGGTCTTTTCCACTTCTTTCAGCTGCTCCATATACGGAAAGTCTTTCCTTATCATGGCCGTTTCAGATATGCCCAATAGTGCCCGGATTGTGGCTGCATCCACAGGCAGTGATGGCAGGATATCCATTTGCTGCCTCATCCATTCTATTGTAATGGAGTCTCGTTTCTCCCGAGGTGCATTAGCCAAGTCCATCAGCATGCCTTCTGTCCTCACGTCGCGGCAATAATCCGTCAGACGGTTCTGGGTCTGCTGTTCAGGTATCGGGCTCTCCACCTTCCATAAGGGGTTAAGGCAGTCGTTACCCGTCACTTTCACAGTCACATCGGGACACAGGAAGATTAGAGTGTAAGATCTGGGGCAGCCTTCGCCAAAGAAAGAGAGGGAGCTCTCGGTGAATTCCTCAACGGGCAGGGTGTAAGCGAATCGTCCGGCCTGCACGGTATCAACAACCGTTCCCGATCCCCCCACACCAGCAAGCACCAGCGTGCCGTCTTTCAGAGCGGGTGAATAACCTGTGACAGTTGCCGTCTTCGTCTGTGCCCAGCCCGTCATTGTGACGAGGGCGAGCAGAGCGGTGGTAATTGTTTGCTTATTAGATAAAATCATAATTCTTAACTCTTACTCGCGCAGCGATACATCTTAATTCTAAATTCTTAACTCTTAACTCATATTATTCCACCATTTGTCTTGGGAAATACTTGAACAGCTTCTGGTTGTCGCGTAGTTCCTTGATACTGAGGTCGGCCTTTACTTCGCCGCTCCAGTTGGCGAAATTGGCCTTGAAGGGCTCGCCCTCAGGAACGATATAGGTGATGGTTTCGAGGTTAAGCGGCAGGGGCTCGAAGATGAGCACGATGGCAAAGTAGTCGGCTGAGTAGCCTTGCACCCAGAACAGCTTATCGTTGGGATAGTCCATCACGTCCTTGCACTTATACTGATGACCCGACTTGTCGATGAGGATGGTGTTGCCACCACGGCCGAAATATTCCCTGCGCCAGTTCATGTGGGTGGAAATGGCAACGTAGGTGGCTTCGGGAGTCAGCCACATGGCCATTGTACCCTCGGGAATGGGCTTGATGAGGTGGGCGTCCTTGTATTCCGACCATGTAAAGAAGTTGTCCTTGTCGTAGTTCTTGGCCTCGGTGACGAGCGTAGGATGGTGGAACTCAGGAACCTGGTCGTAGTAGTTGGCCACGCCATGAAACACTAGACCTGACGGCTGACGGTTCAGTTTCACGTTCAAGCCTCTCAACTGCCAGTTGGGTACGCCATAGATGGAAATGTCTGTAGTAGTCTCGGGCAGCGGGGGGAAGAAAATCTTGAAGTCGAGCACCGTTCCTTTCTTGCCCTTGATGCCGAAGCGTTTGTAGTAGCAATCGGGTGCTGTGCGTCGAGCTCTGTAACTGATGCCGGTCTCATTGTCTAGAATACATCCCTCTTCATCGGTGAGCCAGAAGTTATCCACGATGTCGGCAGGCATCGGCAAATAGCAATGCAGCACCGTCTCGCCATTCTCTTCGGTCAACTTCCAAGGCATTGGCGTGTAGGGGGCATCTTTTGAAGCATTGACAAAATCGGCAAACAGCTCGTCGTTTAGATCGACGGTAGGGACGTTCTCTACCACCAAGCCTGATGGCTCAAACCAGTCGTCCTTTTCAGTCCTGTTCCAACGGGCAACCGATTTCTTCTTTTTGTCTATGGCAACCGAAGGCTTCGGCACCCAGTAACCGCTGCTTTTAGCCAGAGTTACCACATCATTCTTTGTTTGTGCCTGCATCGTGAGGCAGGCAATAGCCGTGAGGCTAAGGGTTATGATACGTTTAATCATATTTCTCTCGTTTTTAAATTAATACTATTTGAATAAAATGTTCACACTCGGCCATCTGCAAACAAGTTTGCATGGCACTCGCTCAATCACATTTTTGTATGCATGAGCTCATTGCGATATTCTTGATAACAGGCGGAAGTTGTTTGGGCCCCGATGGGAGCATTGGTGCCGTATAGCAGTATCTTGCCATTGATGCGCTCGGCAATCCAGCGGTATTGTAACTGCCGGCGCTGATCTTTCAGTTCGAAGAAGAACTGCTGGTGCGAGAAGTTCAGGTGGTAGCCGGGCGTCTCGTCGCTATAACAGCAGGCCACTTGCAGCAGTCGTCCGAACACGTCGACTTCCTTCTTGTCGGGGAAGACATAAACCCTCGAGACGACGTTGCTGTCGTTTGCCGCAGCGCATTTCAGCTGGCCCTCCTTCACATTGTGGTAGGCAGCCATCTTTTCTATGAATTCATCCACTCGGGCTGGGTCCTGATAGGGCACCGTTTCTTCCGCAGGATCATGTGCTGCGTAGTGTACAGAACCTTCGACCCACCCCTGCCCCTCCCGAAGGGAGGGGTTCTCCAATTCTGTCTTGCTTTTTATGCTCCCCTCCCTCGGGAGGGGTTGGGGGAGGGGTTTTGTTTGAGCCTGTTTCGCTGCAGTTTCAAGCTTTGGAACTGACAGTTTCTGACTTTGGAACTGGGAGTTTTCAGCCTGGGAACTGGGAGTTTCAGGCTTTGAAACTGGTGTGGGCGTAGTCTGCTTCACAATCATCTGCGCCGTTTCTGCCGGTTCATCCTTGGGCATCAGCGTCAAGCCTACACCACAGATTAGCAGCAGGCATGCGGCAGCGGCCATCCAGCGAAGGACTCTGGTTCTTCCCTCCCTACGGGGAAGGGTATCCTTCATAAAGTCGGCGGGCAGCTTGGGCGTATCGGCGTATTTGCGCCTTAATGCCTCGCGCAGGTCAGTATCCTTATATTTCTCGTTCATCTTCTTTCAGTTTCTTATAGAGTTTCTTGCGTATTCTGTACAATCGTTTGGCCAGCGGTCCGGCCTCGATGCCAGTGATGTAGGCAATCTCCGTCAGCGGGAGGTCTTCGAAGTAGTAGAGCGTCAGGAGCATCCGTTCGTCGTCGGGCAGTTCGTCCATTATTTGCTCCAGTCGGCAGATGCGCTCTTCGCGTCCTGTTGAGAGTTCCGCTTCCAGCTGTTCGTCGCTGATGTCCGTTCCCCCTGCCGAAGTGTCTTCCATCAGGAAGACTGGCGGTCGTCGGCGTTTCTGGAAGTCGAGCGTCAGTCGGTAGGCAATGCGGCAGAGCCAAGTGGAGAGTGAGGCTTTCCGCGCATCGTAGCTTTCGATATGGCTGAAGGCGCGGAGGAAAGTGTCCTGTGTCAGCTCTTGGGCATCCATCTCGTCGTTAACCTGACGGACGATAATCGCAAAGACACGCTCCGCATAGCGGCAGACCATTTCGGTCTGTCCCTCATCGCGTCCCTCACGGACGGCTTCCACGATTTGCTTTTCCGTCAAAGCGCTCTTTTCTTGTTCCACTCTACTTGTTATACGAATAGTTCAGGGAAATATCCCGCATTTCCCTGAACTTTTTTTCTCTATTTAACGATATGCTACTCCTCTTCGAAGAATCTGCCCACAGGCATGACGGCATTTTCAGCTACGCAGCAGTTGTAGCGCTCGCGGCTTCGGCGTTCACGGGCGAACATGGCGCGTGTACTCTCCACGTCCTGATGGAACTCCATGTGTTCCTCGATGGCAAAGGAGCGGGCCATTGTCTCCACATCGAGGTTGTCGGTGCCAATGAGGGTGAAGGTCCAGTGCTGCTTCTTCAGTTTCTCTATCATCGTGCGTACCATTTTTAGCGACCACTCTTCGCTGCAGTTTTCTTCACCGTCGGTGATGATGGTCACCAGTACATGGTCACCGTCAGCTATCTGGGCGTTTACTTTTGAAATGCCTTTGCCGATGGCATCGTAGAGGGGAGTGGCCGCACGGGGGCTATAGGCTTTCCATGCAAGATCCTTGGTGCTCTCGGCAGGCGTATTGTCGTAGTGGAACTTCGTGTAATCGCTGTCGAACGTGATGAGTGTGACGCGCTGGTCCTGGTCAGGGAATTTCTTTTTCATCTGGCGTACGGTCTGCAGGGTTTCGTTCATGCCCGTGAAGGCCTGTTTGCGGATGACGGACATCGAGCCGCTCTCGTCAACGATAATCAGGTTGTGTACGCGCTTGTTTTTTACTTCATTTGTATTCATAATCTTTACTTTTTAAATGTTTAATGATTAATTTTGAAGACGTCTTTTATCTCTTTAAAGAAGAATCTGGAGAAAAATTAAGCGCGTATGAGATTTTTTTTGTATTTTCGTGGCAAAAATCATTTGTATGTGTCATCGAAGGTTGTCAGAACAGGCTATTATCAACGGTTTCCGCAAGGGCGATGCCGACATTATCCGGGAGTATTTCTACGGTTACTGTCAGGCGGGCTACAGAATTTACGATCAGCGGTATCAGTTGAGCGAGAAGGAGAACCTTGACTTCATGTCGCTGGCTCACCAGTATGCCATCTACCTGATGGAGCACAACTGGAAACCGCTGGAGGAACATTCACCGGAGGTGAGTCTGAAGACGTGGCTCATCGGCGGGTTCCGCTATGTGGTGCTTGATGCGCTGAAGTGGTATCGCCGGGAGTATGGCAGCATCACGTTTGAAGACTATCTACGGTCGTTTGACCCCGGCGACGATTTGCGGTTGCAGTTCAATAGGATGGTTGAAGACGTGTGTGACCATGCGTCGCTGAGTCGCCATGAACGGCTCATCATCGACATGATGCTGCTCCGTGGTTTCAAGGGAAAGGAGATAGCCGCCCAGATGGGTATGACTCCTTCGGCTATCTCGCAGAAATACAAAAGACTGAAGGAAAAAATCATCGTACCGTATTTCAAGAAATACTTCGATATGGACTTGGACATGCTGGAAGTGATGGACGAAAGGGCTATACTCAGTCGCGAAGCCCCGATGGGCGAGGCTTCGATGCCTGTATCGATGCAAAGCGTGAAGGACGACATGTACGAGCCCATGGCCTACGAGAATATGAACCTTACAACATCAGAGAATATGGAAAAGAGAACAACACCAGAATTTATCACATCGTTGGAGCCGAACGAGATTTTCGTATTCGGCAGCAACTTGAAGGGAATGCACGGCGGCGGTGCGGCTTACATTGCCTACCGCAAGTTTGGAGCCATTATGGGGCAGGGCGTTGGCTTGCAGGGCCAGAGCTATGCCATCCCCACGATGCAGGGCGGCGTGGAAACCATCCGTCCGTATGTAGATGAGTTTATCCAGTTTGCCAAGCAGCATCCCGAACTAACGTTCCTCGTCACGCGTATCGGTTGCGGCATTGCCGGATTTACGGATGATGAAATCTCCCCGCTGTTCGAACAGGCGCATGGCGTGGAGAATATCGTGCTGCCTCCGAATTGGTAAGAAGGGATGGGATATATGTATCCCTCACAATGCTAGAAAAAGGAGCGGAGTAGGAACCAGATAACGGGAATAAGCAGCGAGGGAAGGAGATTCAGCGTGCGGCAGTCTTTGAGCTGCAGCAGCGAGAGACCGCTGCCCGTGATGAGCAGTCCGCCTACAATGAGGAGTTCGGCCATGAGGGCATCGCTGATGGCTGATGCCGAGATATGGGCAATAAGCCAGAACATACCTTGCCAGCAGAAGAGTACGGGGGCTGCCAGCACCATGCCGATGCCGTAGGTGGAGGCAAAGACCGCAGACGAAACGAAGTCGAGCGTGGCATTGGTGAAGAGGAAAGTGTGATTGCCTTTCAGGGCCGAGATGACAGGACCAAGCATTGACAGTGGACCAATGCAATAAAGGAGGATAGCGGTGGCCAGCCCATCGGCCAGCCGGTTCCGCTTTCCTTCGCTTTGGCGGGAGAATCTGTCAACAAGGTTCTTGAAGCGTCCGTCAATATCGAGTGCTGTTCCGATGAGGCCGCCGATGGCCAGTGACACGATGAAGAGCACGGGATATTGGGACTGACTGAAGTGGGAGATGGTGGCATTGAGTCCGATGGCCAGCGAAGCCAGTCCAAGTCCCGTATAGAGCACTTGCTTGTATTTCTCCTTGATGCCTCGGTGGAGTACTGCTCCGAGGATGGCACCCGCAATGATGGTAGCGGTGTTAACGATGGTTCCAATCATAATCGGGTGCAAAGTTACGATTAAGTGCGTACAAATACAAATAAAACTTGTTTTAATTTGCATTCAATTATTACCGCAACATCAGGGTGCGGGACGACATGGAGCCGTCGGCGGCATAGCATATCACAACGCAAAGGCCTGCAGGCAGTTGACTGAGGTCGATATTGGCAGCCGAAGAGCCAGAACAGCTGCTGGTGGCCAGTAAGGCTCCGATAGCATTTGTCACGTCAACGCGAATGATGCCTGTGGGTGATTCTACCGACAGCTTACGACCGCGGAGCGAAAGGTAGGTTTCTGCATGTTGGGCATGGCTGATGGATGCGGTGCCGATGACTTCGCCCGGCATATTCTTGTCAAGGAAGTCCAGACGCTTGGCAAACCACTGCTTCACGGTGGTGATTTCTTCCGCATAGCTGCTCACGCGGTAGGCGGCGAACATCGACGTGGCACCGAAGTCCCAGGGATTGCTGCTCTTGAGCACTTCCTTGTACTTTTTCAGTTGGCGCTCCTGTGCCTGGTCGAGCAGCGAGGCATAGCTGTCGAGAAAGGCATTGATGCTCTCGTTGCTGATGACGGTCTGGCGCAGTTCTGTGTAGCGAGTCTTGACGGCATCGCGGAATGCCTTGTCTTCGAGCAGGCGTTTCCACATCTTGGGCGTGGGATTGGTCTCGCAGCCTTGATAGACCCAGGCATTCACGTTGTTGGCGTTGCAGAAGTTGCAGTTGCCGTAGGCCAGGTTGTAGTCCCAGACGGGGCCTGCGAAGAGTTTGCCGGGCGTTCCGTCCTTCTTGTCCTTTTCCTTATAATAATAGGCGCTGCGCTTGAATCCGTCGGCGTTGAGGCTGAGTTCGGTGTGGATGAAATAATCTACGAACGAGGACACGTCGATGTATTGTGCATAGCCTTTCTCGGGATCGGAAAAATCAGCCGATTGGATGGTGAGCTCCACTTTGTCAATATAGTCCTGGATATACTGCCGCTGAGGCTCCACGATGTCTTCTTTCTTGGGGTAATAGATGGTCCAGGTGACGGGTGCTTCCTGCTGTTGGTTGCCACCCCAAGCCCAGGCCGATTTCTGGATGCCTGGCACTTTCGACTGGAACGTGAGGTCTTCTTCGTCGTAGGCATCGATGCGCACGATATAGCCGCCGGTGAGGTCGCGCCCGCTGATGTCTTCGGGTTTCAGTTTGGAGATGTCCACACGGTTCTTGTCGCGCTTGATGCGCTCGCAGAAAGCATACACTCCGCGATAGTCATTGTTGACGATAACCTCACACATACGGGTGCGCGGTCCCCAATGGCCCATCTCGTTCCAGAGGGCAAAGGCATATACATCGCGCACCATAGAGACATCGTTGTAGGGAGCCAGCAACACCCAGTCGCTCTCCTCGGGCATGCCGAAGATGCTGACGGTAGAATCATTGCCCTGAGCATCCCAGGTCTCGATGGTGTACTTTTTCTGATTGAAGTTGAGCGAACTCTCGCCGCGCAGCTTGATGCCGATGTGACCATCGAAGCCGTTGGGCGTATCGCTGACGGAGTTGGTCTGCCCAGATCCGTTGTCGATAATCTGCATCGTGCCAGGAATCTTGGCATCGGCATTAATCTCGGCATCGGTATTGATGATGACGATGGGGAGGTCGGAGGTGGTCAGTGTGACGTTGTCGGCCTGTGCCTGAAGTGAGAGTAATAGAGCAGCGCCAACCAGGGCGCCAAACAGAATAGTTTTACTTGTCAGTTTCATCATGATAGTTGATAATAAGTTAGTTGATAATTGTGCTGCAAAGTTACGTCGAATCTTGCAAAACGTGCTTAAAGAATGTCGCAGAAGCATTCCAAAATCTTTATTCCGGAGTTTGATATGTTTCATTTTCCTTTCCATTTTTCCCAATTTGCTTTCGCGACAGGAGCTTAGACAAACACAAACGTTTTTGCGATGATGCAAAACGAGGGATTCAGGGGTTTTCGCTACTTTTGCGCAGAAAACCAATTCTATTATCAACTAATTATTACCAATTTAATTAAAAGCTTATGAAAAAATTATTCGTTACGTTACTGTTTGCTGCAGTGACCGGCACAGGGGCATGGGCGCAAGACGACATCCCTTTGGTCTATTCGGTGGAAAACACGGGAGCGGCTGCCAGTCCGGTGCTTCCCGCAAAGGATCAGGCTAAGAAGGTGGACCCACTGCCCGATCCCCTCGAATGGTCTGACGGCAGCGGAAGAATCAGTTCGTTTACCGACTGGAGCATGCGTCGCGGTGAGATTGCCAAGGAAATCCAACACTACGAGATTGGCACGAAGCCTACGGTGAATCCCGAAGACGTGAAGGCCGAGATGGACGGCAACACGCTGAAAGTGGCCGTTACCGTGAACGGACAGACGCTGAACCTGAGTGCTACCATTGAATATCCTACTGTGGGGGAGGCTCCCTATGCGCTGATGATCGGTACGAGTGGCATCTCGCTGCCCGCGCAGCTCTTCAAGGAGCGTCCCATTGCCAGGATGACTTTCTCTGAGAGTCAGGTGAACAACTATTCGCAGTTTGGCAGTCCGGCAGGCCGCGGCAACTATGCTTTCGACAAGCTTTATCCCGAACTGAAAGACAATGGTGCCTACAGCGAATGGGCATGGGGACTGAGCCGACTTATCGACGGACTGCAGCAGCTGGGCCCCGAGGTGACGAAGATTGATACCGAGCATATCGGTGTGACCGGATGTTCGTATGCTGGAAAGATGGCCCTCTTCTGCGGTGCTTTTGATGAGCGTGTGGCATTGACCATCGCTCAGGAACCTGGTGGCGGCGGTGCTGCGGCTTGGCGCTATTCGCGCTGGCATAATGCGCAGCCCGATGCCGAGGGCGTGGAAGGACTCGATAATACCGACTACAACTGGTTTATGGAAAGCCTGAAGGCCAACTATAGCGGAAAGGATGTTTCCTATCTGCCTCATGACCATCACGAACTGGCTGCCATGGTTTGTCCCCGCGCGCTGCTCATGCTGGGCAATCCCGACTTTGCATGGCTGGCTGATCCTTCAGGCTATGTTTCGATGAACGGTGCCGTGAAAGTATGGGAACAGTTTGGCATCGAAGACCGTGTGGGCTATTCCATTGTTCCCGGTCATGGCCACTGCCAACTGCCCGAGAGCCAGTATCCCGAAGTGGAAGCCTATCTCGACAAGTTCCTGCTGGGCAAGCAGGACGTGGATACCAAGGTACGTATCGCGCCCGAGAGTTATAAGGATATAGACCTCGACTGGTGGATAGGATGGTGGGGTAACGGTGAACCACAGGAGTTCAGCGCTGACCCCGTGGTCTATCAGGGACCGGCTGCCGGTACCGAGCATTCGCTCCCGCTGGTGGGTAACTGGAGCAGCCGCGTGACCGGCGAGGCCGCAGAAGACGGCAAGGTATATAACGGAACGGTCAACTTCTCTGGACAATGGGGAGAAGTGGGCGGAAAGGTATGGGCCTCCGACGTGACCGAAGGAACGCGCCATGTCATTACGGTCACTACTTCTAATCCCGTGCCTGAAGGATTGCAGTGGAAAATCGGCTACAAGGATATCTACGGAGAGCCTGCCGCTGAGCAATACTACGAAATAGAGGCCGGTGGCACGGAAATCAAGTTCGAGCTCACGCAGAGCCACTGGTATGCTGCCGTGCAGCGCAAGAGCAACACATCCATTAATCCGCTTGAGATTGTTTCGGTGAAGCGCGATATCTATCTGACCGACTTCACTCCGACGGAAGAAGACCTGGCAATCAAGGTGGGTAGCGGAGCTGAAATAGAAGGCCACGTGGTTTCGGCCAACGGATTGCCTGCCACCGTTGCCCTACCTGGCAACTGGGGTGACGTGAAACTCTGGAAGGAGCCGTTCAGTATCACAGACTATCCTCGTTATCGCGTGGAACTGGGCGTGGAGCCTCAGGAAAAGCAAGTGCAGATCTTCATCCGCAATGCCGCACAGGCCGCAGAATACGGTGGTCACTATTATGAATTTGCCGCCGGTCAGACCGTGATGGAAGGTACGTTCAATGAGAGTGACCTTGGTGATGATCTCGTGGTGACGCAGTTCGCCCTGCAGAACATGACCAGCGGCACCGTGGAAACCATCGTGAAAGACGTTACGCTCTATACGCCCGACGGCACTCCCGTGCCTACTCAGGGCCTGAAGGCCGACGGATGGAATCCCGCCAAGGTGACCGAGGCTGGCAGCGAGCCCGTCTTTGAGGGAACGGTGAACTTCACTAAGCAGTATGCTTACGTGGGTCCTTACAGCGGTAGTCCCGAAGAGGGAACCTTCCACCGCTACACCTTCTTCACCGATGACCCTATTCCCGCTGATTTCCAGACGGTCATCGTGCTGAAAGATAACTCAGAGACCGTCATCACCCCTGTCGTGGTGGAAAACAGCAGTGCAGCAAAGCCTCGTAAAGCCAATGCTGTGACCAACGAATTCCATGTGGACATTCTGAAACCCTACACCTTCTTTGCCTTGCAGTTCAAGAACGAAGGCGAGGCATCTGTCCGCATCAATAAAATCAAGCGCGAAGTGCTGGCCATTGATCCTACGGGTATCGAAGAGTTAACGGCCGGGCAGGGAATGGCAGAAGTGACCGGTCGCAAGCTGTTCACAACCTCTGGACAGTCGGTTCAGCAAATGGGTCACGGTGTCTATCTGATACGTGAAACGTTGTCGAACGGCAAGGTCCGCACGCGAAAAGTCATCAAGCGATAGTTTGTTTCCCAGATGTCCAGATGGCAGATTGCTGCCTGAATATCAGATCCCCGCCAGAAACCGGCGGGGATTTTTAGTGATTTATAACAGAAAATGTTCTTCCTTTTCGTTGAAAATATTTACTTTCGCAACCGTATAATCTGTTCATACTAACAAGACATGACCATGGATATCAAAAGACTCTTTTTGTTCTGCGCAGCCATGCTGACACTGGCATCCCATGCGCAGACCATCACGGGCCGTTATGAAGTGCCCCAAGTGCCTGAATGGGCGAAGAATGCCGTGTTTTACCAAATCTATCCGCAGACGTTCTGCGATTCCGACGGCGACGGTATCGGCGACATCCAAGGCATCATCAGCAAACTGGACTACGTGAAGAGTCTTGGCGTAGATGCCATCTGGTTTAATCCCTTTTTTGATTCTCCCTTCAATGATGCGGGCTATGATATCCGCGACTACTACAAGATAGCTCCCCGTTATGGCACGAACGAGGATGCACGGCAGTTGTTTGAGGAGGTCCACAAGCGTGGCATGCACGTGATTTTCGATTATGTCATCAGTTACACGGCCATCGACCATCCTTGGTTTGTGGCTTCACAGAAACAGCAGCTACATCAGTCTGCCGCTGGGCAACCACGACAATGCCCGACTTGGCAACCATCGTTCGGACAAGGAATTGGAGATTGTCTATGCCTTTGGCTTCACCATGCCAGGTGTGCCTTTCCTCTATTACGGCAATGAGATTGGCATGAAGCAATTACCGGGCAACTGGCCGCAGGTGGAAGGTGCCTATCAGCCCCGAAATGGTGCACGCACGCCGATGCAATGGACAAGTGGTAAGAACCTGGGTTTCTCCTCTGCTGATGCCGACAAACTCTATCTGCCTGTAGATCCCGCAAAGGATGCACCCAATGTGGAGGCCCAAGAGAAGAATCCCAATTCACTGCTTAACAAGACGCGGCAGTTGATTAAACTGCGTCACACGGAGCCGGCATTAGCCAACTACGCGGAATTCGTGCCTGTCTATGCGGAACAGGATACCTATCCTTTCGTCTATGCGCGTGCAGCCGGTAAGGATGTGGTATTGGTTATGCTAAATCCCAGGTCAGCAGCCTCTGATGCCACCTTTCCAATCAATGTTCCTTTCAAGAAAACTAAGCTGCTGGCAGGCGACAAGTTCAAGATGGAACACAGCAAAAAAACCGGGACGCTAACCATTCACATGCCTTCTACTTCCTATGCCATCGTGAAGTTGCAATGATGCTGTAAGTAAACAAGAATGGCTGTATCAGAACTTTGATACAGCCATTCTTGTTATAGCATCGTTTCTACTTCACCACATATTTCTTTTTGTTCTGGATATAGATGCCGTGGCGGGGACGGGTAATTTGTTGCCCGGAAATGCTAAATAGCTTACCATTCACGGTTGGCGTTGAAACTGTGGTTCCTTTAATGCCTGCGGGATTGGTTAGGACAACCTGATTCAGGCGGACACCATGACCTTGTATGACAAGCCCTTTTTGCACGGCCATGTTATAGACATCCTCGCTGAGCGTGATGCAAGACACGCAAAGATCGCCACTCATCTTCCCGTAAATGTCGCTGGGAATAAATTCTTTGTTGATTTCTGATCCGTTCACAAAGAATGAAGGATTCGACTTCCAGTCGCCATAGAAGAACTGAATCATATTGTAGTCGGTGAAGTCGAGTTTATAGACAAGGTAGATCATGATGTCTTTACCGTAATTCATGATGTCGCTGCCGGGGATGGTGAGTTGCAGGCCGTCACCCCAGTCCATCACGGCATCGCCTTCCCAGAACAAGTCTCCTGCCACGACGGTTTCTCCGCCTTCATGATGTTCGGGCTCGACATACTCGGTGCCGGCGCCCTCGCAGATGCCTTTCAGAGCGTACTCATTACCAACGGCCATGTTGCTGTTACGCTTGAAAATGCCAAATTTCTCGGTGCCATTTCCAAAAACGTTATTATCCCATGCAAAGGCAGCGAATCCGTGCTCACGGGCTGCGTTGACCATACATTTGTAATAGTACTGGAGGTTCTCCATCTGTGTCTGTTTATCGTCGTTGGTATAATGGCAGGTGGCTCCATATTCGCCTAAGACGACGCCGAGTCCTTTCTTCCACCATGTGTTGACAATGCGGTTAAAGTAGTTCTTCATGGCTGTCTCATCGTCATTGGGAGTTCTCTTGCCCATGTCTTTATACTTCTTTCCCCAATAATAATAGGTGCCGCCACCAGCATAGTCGTAAGGATCGTAATCATGGAATTCGACACTCATTCGGCTTTCCACCACGTCAGTGGGAATGATGAAGCCACTGAGGCCAGACCAGCCACTGCAGGCGTAGGTCTGCACCACGAGGTGACGGTAGTAGTTCTTACCACCTGTAGCGCGAACTGCATCAATGAATGTCTGGTTGTAACTGTTCTGCACAGCCTGCCATTCGGCTGTTGGTGTTCCCCAGTTCTCTTGTCCGTTCACCATGGCAATAGTCTCGTTGGTCCCGGCAAATGCCAACCGCTCTCCGTAGTCGCGGAAATAGGTGGCAATGCATTTCCACAGCGCGGCCAGTTTGCGGTTGTTTTCCGTCTGAGTGGAATAGAACGGACTGCGGTCGAGCCAAGCCTCGTGGTGGGTGTTAATGATGACATACATGTCTTCGGCCAGACACCAGTCTACAATTTCTTTGACACGATTGAGCCACGTTCCCTTCACAATCATGTTCGTCTGGTCAGAGAGTTGCTCCGTCCATCTCACCGGAATGCGGATGGCGTTGAAACCGGCTGCCTTGACGGCTTTAATCATATCCTGGGTTGTTTTGGGATTACCCCATCCTGTCTCGCCACCACCGCTTTCTAATGAGTTTCCAAGATTCCATCCCATGACGACGTTTTTACACCATTCCTGGGCAGAAAGATTCATACCGGTTTTGTCTGGAGCTACGTCGGTAGTCTGTGCCTGACTGATGCCAAAGAAGAACAGCATGGCACAAAGTATCATTTTTCTTTTATTCATAAAGAATGTGAAGTTTAATTGTTTTCTATAATAGTTGACGGATTGCTACAATACTTCAGGCAGTTGGAAGAGTTTGGTGGAGTTGCTGCCCTTGATGAGGATGTAGAAATTCTCGGGTCGTTGGATTTTCAGTGCCTCTTTTACTTCTTCCACATCATTGAATTTGCGGAAGTTGCAAGGAATGTCCTTGAATCCATCGCCAACCAGCCATACGTCATTGAAGTGGGCTTTTTCCAGACGCGCCACTACTTTTTCATGCTCTTCGCGGCTGACGTCACCCAGTTCTCCCATCATACCCAGGATAGCCATCTTAGGGCTCACTTCCATCCGTTCGAAGTTGTCAATGGCTGCAGCCATCGAAGTGGGGTTGGCGTTATAGGCATCCACAATCAGTTTGTTGTGCTCGGTGACTGTCAGTTGTGAGCGGTTGTTGCTCGGGATGTAGTTTTCCAGCGCGTGACAGATGGCCTGTTCGCTGACGTCAAACTGCAGTCCCACGGTGATGGCGGCAAGCATGTTGTCCAGGTTGTAGGAACCAATGAGATGCGTCTGGATTTCGTGTTCGTTCCAGCGGAATTTTAGGAAGGGAGCGCAGGAGATGATTTCACCGTTGACGTTGCCCTGTCCCTGCTGCGAATAGGTGAACAGACGTGGCAGATTGCGCTCTTCGGCCATCTGCATCAGATGTTCGTTGTCGGCATTGATGAAAACAAGCGAGTCTTTCAGGAAGTCATAGAGTTCACCCTTGGTCTTCTTCACGCCTTCGAAAGAACCGAATCCCTGCAGGTGGGCGCGACCCACGTTGGTAATCAGTCCGCAGGTCGGTTCTACGGTTTCCACCAGCGTCTTGATGTCGCCAGGATGGGAGGCTCCCATTTCGATGACTGCAATCTCGTGTTCGGGTTTCAGTCGGAGCAGTGTCTTTGGAACGCCCACGTCATTGTTAAAGTTGCCTTGGGTATAGAGCACGTCGTATTTCTCGGAGAGTACGGCGGCAATAAGTTCCTTGGTAGTCGTTTTGCCGTTAGTGCCCGTGATGCCGATGACCGGTATGTCGAACTGTCGCCGGTGCTCGCGGGCCAAATCTTTGAGTGTCTGCAGACAGTCGTCCACTTTGATAAGGGCGCCGTTTAATTGCCCTTGCTTCTCGGATATCCGTTCTGGCGATTCTTCACTCTTCACTCTTAACTCTTCACTTTCCTCATCTACAATAGCATATGCGCACCCTTTCTCCAAAGCTGAAAGGGCAAACTGGTTACCGTTGAAGGTCTCGCCTTTCAGTGCGACGAAGATGCTGCCCTCGGGGCAGTCGCGGCTGTCGGTAGTGATGACGGGATGTTGCTGGTATAACTTATACAGTTCTTTGATGTCCATAATCTTCGTAATTTTTGCTGCAAAATTACGAAAAAACACTGACGTTACAAAGCAATTTTGGAAGATTAACGCGAAGAAGTCCTAAAATAAAGGCAAAGCGGGGAAAATCGAGGAAGTTCAGTTAGGGACGAAAAAGCAAACCAAAGCGGATT
>Ga0247608_10002226_pt1 | contig 24810 bp, 14 predicted proteins | sample 176DNAGHGlowgp2_FD_193490 | JGI IMG/M metagenome (GOLD analysis project Ga0247608, IMG submission 193490) | Sheep rumen microbial communities from Palmerston North, Manawatu-Wanganui, New Zealand - 1766 DNA GHGlow gp2 | ecosystem: Host-associated > Mammals > Digestive system > Stomach > Rumen ... | reverse complement strand
CATAATGGATATTATAAGGGGATATATCCCATATAGTCAATAGAATTTTAGAACATTTGTTTAGTTTTTTCATCAGCATTGCAAATATCTCAAAATCAGTTTATCTCAGATCAGGGGCGATCTAAGCCGTTTTGGTAAAGCCTGAAATATTTGCAAACACCGGCGAAATATTATATCCACCGAAGCGGGATTATGCACCCGCTCCGGCAATATATGTTTCTATATATAGTCTACAGAAACAAGATTCAATTTAATGTAATAATTTTGCCTATATAATTCTTAAATACTTTGTATAAATCCCCTACTGAATTCTCTTATTATTCAGCATCAGCTTTGTTTAATTCAATAGGTATAAAGTCCTGTCCCACTATCTATCCTCCTAGTAAGTAGCATTATTTCAAAAAAGTCTATTGTCAGATAATGTTATATTTTTTGTAAAGCTTCATTCTGTCTTCATCTCCTGCATTTAAAGCCTTATCAAATTCCTCGCTTCCGGGAGTTAGAAGTCTTAAAAGCTTTGCAAGCCTGTCTTCCCCTTCTTTTATTCCTTCTTTTATTCCTTCTTTTATTCCTTCTTCTTTCCCATCCTGAATAAGTTCCTGCATTGCTTTACACATATCCATTTTCCCTCCAACATTTTCCTTGGTTGATATATCTATTTTCGTATATTCGTTTATCATATCAACGGTAGTAACATCTACTTTACTATATTCAGTTCTATCATGTACCAATCTCCAAAGTGACTCTTTATCCCTTGACTCTTTTATAAATTCAAGAACCAATCCAAGTTCTGAAGAAAACAATTTATAATCTGCCACTTCATCCGGTGTTATGAGGTTTAGCCTATAGTCATCTATATACTCTCTAATCCGTGGGTCAATACTATCAAACATATCATATAAAGACCTGGGAGCATCCCATCTCTCTTTATCAAAGCAGATGCATAGTGTTATCACCGGTATTAGTTTATCATTCCTACCAAAACCGGATAAATATTCATTTCCTTCTAGGTCTCCGGCATCCCTATGTTTTTTTCTTAATTTCTCAACTTGTGATGCATAATTAAGTGCATCATATAAATAATGCCTGACGGGCATAGCATAATGTATATTCGCCTGTCCTTCGATTCCAAGTAATACAAATGTAGTATCTTTATTATGTTTTATAGTGCATAGTCTTAAGACATCTCTGATTTTTTGCTCAGGAAAAGTCTTCTCTAGCTTCCTCAAAAGTGCAATTTCTGTTGAGTCCTGCTCGGTAAGTTCATCAGGCTTAATTACCTTTACTCCATTATACAAATAATAATTGAATGCATCTGCAAATACATCATTTTGCGACAAATATTCCTTTGTAAGCGTGTCCTTCTTCCCCATGTAAATCATTTCCTATCCAATATATTTTTTCAGATGACCAATCTGAAAATCATAATGAATATTATAAGGGGATATATCCCATATGGTCAATAGAAATTTAGAACATTTGATTAGTTTTTTCATCAGCATTGCAAATATCTCAAAATCAGTTTATCTCAGATTAGGGGCAATCTAAACCGCTTTGACAAAGCTTGAAATATTTGCAAACACCGGCGAAATATTATATCCACCGAAGCGGGATTACGTACCCGCTCCGGCAATATATGTTTCTATATATAGTCTACAGAAACAAGATTCAATTTAATGTAATAATTTTGCCTATATAATTCTTAAATACTTTGTATAAATCTCCTACTGAATTCTCTTATTATTCAGCATCAGCTCTTCTTCTAACTACGAAGAATACAACTGCTGCTACGATGAGAAGTCCACCAACGATGTAGAAGATTGTTGTACCAATTCCACCTGTTGAAGGAAGAATTGATCCCTGAAGGTTTTCAATCTTTGCAATATTGGCAGCATCAAGATAAGTTGTATTTTCATCAGTTCCAGCTGTTATAGCTACGTTTTTCTTAGCATCAAGTGTTACTATAAGTTCAACCGGTGTAGTAAGAAGATTATATCCAGCAGGAGCTTTTGTCTCAACCAATGTATAGCCCTTCTCTTTATCTAATCCACGAATCATAATCTGACCATTATCATCAGATGTTATAACTACACCTTTCTCACCTTCTACAGCAGGACGATAATAATCGCCAACCTTTACTACTGGTACATCAGTAGAGTTAACCTGAAGCTTAAACTCAGCATCCTTAAGATACTTTATTTCATTGCTGCCCGCTTTAACAACAAGAGCGCCATTCTGTACTTCTGCTGTAGCACCATCGTACTTTACAGCACCTGTTGCATGGTCTACATATTGAACATAATCCTTCTGAGTGAAGTTACTATAATCAAGCTTAACTTCATTCTGTTTTGTTTCATCATCAACAATAGCATTCTTATTTACTGTTGCTGAATACTTAATAGTAACTTTCTTACCTAATGTACGCTCGTTAGCCTTAATTGCGGCTTTCCACGTCCAAGTTTCACCGGTTTTCCTCTCTGTAATAATTGTATAATCATCCTTTGTAATAGATCCTTCGCTGATAGACCAAGCAAGACCAGCAGTCTCATTATATGTAAGACCTTCTGACATAGTATCAGTTACATATAATTCACCCTTAGCAGTAGCAGGAACATCAACATCTACAGAGTACCAAATAGTATCATTGACACCTACATTAACAACAGCGTCCTTATACTCTTTATCAACTCCCTCATCATTCTGCTTCTTGTCTATTGTGGGATAAGTATTCTTCTCAACGATGGTCATAGGAATGTCAGTTGTAGCAAGACCAAGTGTTGCTCCAAGTGAAGAAGTTACAAGATAATAACCATCATCAACTGTGTTAGCAGTACCAACTGTTAATGATTTTCCACCTGTCAGCTTTCCATCAGAATCCTTTTTGCCGTTGGCAAATAACCAATCAGCTATAACCTTAGCATCTGTAAGACCTTTTGTCTCATCAGTAGGAATTACCTGATACTCTTCGCCACTAATAGCTGTTGCGGTAAACCAAACATTACCAGTTTGCGCAGAACCATCATCTTTAAAAAGAACACTAAACCAATCACTATTTTTACTAATCTTGTAAGAAATTCCACCTTCTAGTGTCTGTTTTGTGCCATTTGTTGTAACGCTAGCGCCTTCTGCCTTTACAGCATCAAAAATCTTATATGCCTTATAAACTTCAGTATCAGAGTTTTGATCTTTTTCATTTTGGGGCGTATTCGGGTTATCATCCGGGTCATTGTTTTCGACTGTAATTGTTGCAGCTTTTGCTGTCATTGCTGTTCCAGCTGTCATTGTAATAGACAAAGCCATGGAAGCAGCAAGAATTCCTGTTAATAGTTTCTTAATTCCTTTCATTTATCCCTCTCTCCTTTTCGATTGAATCTTGTCTGTTTTAAACGTTTAGAGTTGCTATATTGAAGTGCAAATGAGCACTTTGTTTTATATGCCTTTTGGCATCAAAAACCTTTTGGTTATGTGGGGATAACTCCTATCCCCACAGTTACTAATTTAGAATTGTTTAATCTTCTTCGCGTTTTTTGCGATTTACAAGTCCAGTTCCAACAACCGCAGTAGCAAGCATTACCAGTCCGCCTACTGTGAATGGCATCGTCCCTGTGGAACCGGTGGACGGAAGTGTATAACTCTGCATCTGATTTCTAATATTTTTAATATGCAATGTTCCGTCATTTGTCATTTCCAGCGGAATTTCCGGATCATAATACAGGTTCTTTATTTCTCTCTCGATGTAATACTTGCACTCATAAATGGTGCCATCGATATTGACATATTTCTTCAGTCCGGTTATTTCCTTATTCCAAGTTGTAACCTTATCGCCTGTCATAGTAATCTTCATTTCGAACTGGCTGTCATCTGACTGAGTAGTTCCACCGGACTGTGAACTACCTGTATTAGTGGGCTCCTCAAGTACATAATCAAGCATTACGTCATATTGCGGTGAGTTACAGCCACTTATCATGATAGTCATGTCAGAGTTAATATTTTCTATGGTGTAATACTTCGTCTGCTGACCAACTCCATCAAACCAATCTGTTAGATCAATGCTTTCACCATTAATCTCAAGTCCCGGAATCTCTTTGTACCCACCATTTTGTGCCGAGTTCTTTAAAGCGCCAAGCTTAAATGTTAGCTTCGATCCTGTATCGACTGCAGGAAGGCCAATAAATTCCTGTATGTGATTATTGCGGTCTTTCCTCAGTATCTTAACCTTATGATAAGTTTGAACAGAACCTGCATCCACAGGAATCAGCTTTCTCTTTACAATAAGCTCAATGGATTGAGGCATATTCGTAAGGTCGCCTTCCCATTCCTTCTCGATGTTAACTGAAGTATTATTCTTTGTATTTCGGATAAATACTACAGATCCTTCAGCATATTCGACACCGCCTTTTCTAGCAAAATCATCAGGTTTTAATGCAGTTCCATTGTCTTTTATCAGGAAGTATGTGTCCTTGTTCTCTGCCATGTATCCATCCGGCTCGCCAACTTCCTTAAGCATGTATGCCACATTCTTAGTAAGGTTATTTACGCTGATTTTACCATCTTCACCGGTTATATAATCGTATTCATTATCTGTCACAGCACTGTAATCTGCTGTTCCATCACCTGATATAACAGTGTATTTATAGAGCTTGAACTTTGCACCTGCCAGTTTCCTGGAAGTATTCTCAGCTGCAACCTTAAACATCTCAATTTCAGCTGTAAGATGTGCGCTGTCATCCTGAATCTTAAAGTTTTCTTCTTTATGATTTGCAGCATTTTCAGAAGAAATTCCCTTAAGCACAGCACTGTTATCAAGATGAATCTGAACACCCTTAGATCCGGTAAATCTGTAAATATAAACTACCTTTAAATGTTTTCCATCAGGTATCTTCATCTCTATTACAGAGTAATGATTCACCTTATAGTTCTGGGTTGAGTACTCATAATCAGAGTAATAATCATCGATTATGTAAGAATACTTATCCGTAGACAGCTCTGTCTGACTATTATCCTCTCCTATCTCAAATACCTTCACAGAATCAAGTAGCAGATTTACCTGGAACTGATTATGCGAATAGGAGTGAAGCGTATCACGTAATGTAAGAACATCTCCGTTAGGAAGTAAATCCTCTGCATGTTCATTTATATCAACTTCATACTGATAACCATCAGTGATATCTGTATCTACAGATGTAGGGTATCCGGTCTTATCAATAACCTCTTCTACCTTATTTATGGTCTGTGCCTGGGAGTCGGTAGCTAACTGCGTACCACCACTCGTTTCAATACTTACGACATTGTTAAACGTTTCCTGCACTTTATCGCCAGTGAAAACAATATCATTCATCTTGGCTCTTACCCTTATATAGAAGGTTTTACCTTTTAAATGTTCAACGCTATAAGTCCACAAGGTGTCACACCTAATGCTAAGATTTCTATTGTCCCTATTATAATTTGCATAAAAATCTGCATTTGTATTCTGTATTTTCGCTGTCGTTGAATAATCATATGCCAAACCATAAAGGCCACCCTGATTCTCAAAATGTGCCGCCCCGGTAAAGCTATCATTATCCGCTATTTCCAACCCATATTGCGTTTGCCCATTTACATTGTACTGAAGCGCAAAACTCATGTTGGAAGGAAGTGTTTCAATCACGCGCAACGTACTTTGTTTGTAGTTCTTAGGAACAGTTACCTTTATTCTCCAGGTAAGGATTCCATTGCTAATCAAATCATCCTCATAATAGTTATGAGTAGTAGGACCTTCCGTACCATTACCATCCATCTTAACAACCAATGGATCCTGTCCGGTGCTGTCCTCACTTGAGAATTCATCTCGATATACATATCCTGCGTTCTTATATGTAACTGCAGCATTCGCATCATCTATATGAGCACTAGTAGTATAGGTTAATGTATATTCTTCCTTTAAGTCACGCTTTACTTTGAGTTCAAATCCTGTAGCCCCAGAGATAGCATTCCGCCCGGAACCAACTGTCCTTGAACCAGTAAATGTTATCTCATAGTCACCAGCAAACTTTTTAGAAAGCGCAGACTTTATTGCCTTTTGCTGATAATCTGTTATGACCTGATTTTCATCTTTTATGGTATCTACATACTTCCAATATTCACTATTATCTTTGCCTTCATTTCTTAAGATATTAGGCTTAAATGTGACTATCCAAGTAATCGTAGCGGTCGAACCCGATGTAGTGTATCCATCTGACTTCTTCTCAACAACGTCATATTTCTCAATGGGAACATTTGCATCTTTTTCGTTTTTATACTGTGGATCCGTAGCAAGCTTAATCTCCGCATGGTTCTTAAGGCCGTTGTATTCCACATCAAGTACAGAATAATCTCTTGTATATGTTATTACATACTTGTCTGTATCACCTGCATTGAAGTTCTTGCCATAGGTTCCATCGTTTTGAAGATCAAACCTAAAGGTTCCTCTTCCGGTCTCATTACCTGCTGCGTCATACTTTACGTAGGACATCTCTCCTTTTTCAGGAGTCTTAATGATTTCCCAGCCATTAGCCCCCCTGGATATCTTTTCATCTGATAAAATATATCCGCCAAGGTCCTGATGATTCTCATTAAGAGTTATGGTCCAAGTTACCGTTTTGTTCGTAGTATCAGCTGTACCTGACTTGTCTATTTTAGGTATGCTGTCAAATTCATGAGTAACTGTAAACGGCTGTGTCTCAACATTTTCAACTTCTATTGAAGCTTTATTGGCAAGAACTGACTTAATTGAAGTTCTTATCTTATCGGGTACTGTATATGAGTAAACCATCTCATAATATTCACCCTTGTTAAGAGCCGGTAAGTTGTTTATTGTAAATTCTTTACCATTCTTTACAGGCGCATAACCGTTAATTGTCTCACTTGCTCCGGATTCATTTTTCTTTACAAGACTAAATTCTGTAAGTGAGCTGTCATCAAAATTCAGATATCTTGAAAGTTCTGAATCTTCACTTTGATCCGGCTTAAGGACTTTTATCTCATCCTTGAAATTGATCGGTCCACCGGTTCCGTTTTCTCCTGTGCTTATTCTTACTACGTAAGATATCTTTCCAGTAGCAGGATCATATCTGTTTTCCTGCTTATAAACATTTGCGGTGTAGCTTACTTTATTAAGTATCCTTACCGTAACCTTTATATTTTCATTAAATGTATATTCTTTTGTATCATCTTCATCTTCGCTCGATGAATTGATCTGTGTAATAAAATCAAATTCACCATCTAACAAAGTACCAGTCTTATTCTTGGCAATATATTCATCATTCGGATAGAAAGTAACTTTGCCGTCTGCCGCGATAGTATATGTACCGATGGTATTTCCTTCAGAATCCTTTATCGGTCTGTCAATCTCAGGTTCAACATTGTCGAAGCCTGCCTTACCAAGATCATAGGTTATGATCTTGTTACCATCATTAAGAGTATTTTCCGGCACATGGAACTTCAGTAAGAAATAAAGCTTCTGTCCATTATTTACAACTTCGTTGGGTGCTACTTTCTCAAGTTCATCAACAGGCTTAAGAATAAGCTGATTATCATTCCATACATACTCTGCCTTGTATACATCAGCACTGTCCACAACCATGTTTGTTACTGTAGTTGTGGCTCTGAGCTGTCCACGGACCATCTGGTTGCTGTCATCATCAGAGGCTGCGTGTGCTACGATTGAAAAGCCTCCGATAAACGTCTGAAAAAAACTGTTTACCCCGGACAGAGATGCTGAATCATTCTGTGTATCATCAGCATCAGTGCTTTCGTTAGTGTCAGTATTCTCAGAATCAGTAACTTCTTTAATGTAGTCTTCGTTATACTCTACAGTTATTTGGTTATCTTCTTTTACTTCGTAATTACCATTGCCATCTTCGAGCTCTGACTTCTGTTCATCAGCTGTTCCATACATTTTAGGAAGATCATAATAGATGTCTTCGCTGGCTGCTGCCTGTGCCGGTAATACGTAATTGATTGTTATTCTAAGCTGATCGCCCTCTACGATGTCTCCCTTATCAATTACTTCCCACTCACCGTCTTCATTAAGTCTCTCGATGATAGTCTCAGTAACATACTCTGCAAGGTCCACAGACTCAGGAATTTCATCGGTGATATCGGAATCATCTTCTGATTCTTTTACCTTACTATCTGAAGTGTCTGCGGAATCAGGTGCAGCGCTCTGTGTCTCGTCAGATGTAGCAACTGCGGCATCCTCAGATGCTGTCTCTGATGTGTCACCTGCAGCTGCAGCATCTTCGCTTGTTGTAGTTGCATCGGCGCTTTCACTGCCCTCTGCAGCTGCTGCATCTGAAGCTTCCTCTGTGCTATCTGCAGCTGTAGCATCCTCATTATCTGATGCTTCGCCGGCATTGTCAGTATTCTCAGCATCTGCATTCTCGCTGCTATCAGCTTCAGTATTTGATGCCGGTAACTCTTCCTCCGGGATAGGCTCCCAAAAGCTTGAGCCGGTATCAGCTTTTGTATCTTCACCACCTGCGTTAGCTTTATCCATGACTACACCAATACTCTCGGCGCCCTCCTCAGTCATAGCTGTTGCAGGCTTATTGAGAATGTACATTGATAATGTTCCTGTGAGAAGTGCCACACATACCATTACGGACAACCACTTCTTTCTGGTATCATGCCTTCTCAAGTATTTGTCAGCTTTAATATTGTTTTTACCCCACATTACTTAATACCACCCATAAATCTTTTAAACATAACAGTTACACACTACTCTTCTAAATTATTCTTCTTAATCTTTTTCTTACTCTGTCTTATCTGAAATCACAATTTTCCGAATACACCAAACGGATAAATTCTGAATACTACCTGTCCGATAAGCTGTTCAGCAGTTACACATCCTACTGTGCTTGAACGGGAATCAATTGATTCCGTTCTGTGATCGCCAAGTACAAAATATCTGTTCTCAGGCACCTGATAAGGGAACTCTATCTTGTCTCCATCGCCAACTCCCGTAGCATACTTACTGGGATCTGAAACATAGGGTTCATCAAGCTCCTCACCGTTAACAAAAACACGGCCGGCATCATCGATATTTACCCAGTCTCCGGGACTTCCTACAACTCTCTTAACCAGAACCTTATTGTTGTAGTAGAAAGCAATCAGTTCTCCCGGTTCAAAGGTGCTGTAGTTATAAGCTATAACCAATTGCCCTGTCTCAAGTGTTGGAGTCATGCTGTCTCCGGTCACCTTAAGCACCGTTATGAAAAAGCTTGAAATAAGCACAGACAATGCAGCTACAACTATGATCACGACTATCGTATTTCTGAGTGTCCTTGTGTAATCATGCTTTCTGTACTCATGCTTTAATTCAGCTTTTAGTTCTTCCAAAGTAGGCTTATAACTAAGCGTGCTTTCTTCTGTATTTACACTATCCTTTGGATTCTCATCAGTTATCTGATTGTTCTTCTCTTCAAAATCCATGGTTATTTCCTATAAAAAAGATATATATGAAACCAGAAATTATGACTGAAATTATGCTTTGAAAATTGTGCCTGAAATTATGCTTAGAAATTATGACTGAAATTATGCGTGAAACAATATGACTGAATATTATGCTTTACTTCTTTTTTATATTTTCGAACTGCTCCGCCGCTTTTTTTGCGCCGTCAAAAACACCATTTATTGCAAGCAGAGCCTCTGCAAGAGAACCTGAATTCTCGATCTTGGCAAGCTTATCATCCACTTCCCTGCGGATTTCTTCTTTTTCCCTCTCGAGCCTTGCCCTAAATCCGGAGAACTCTTTTTCATGTTCTTCATTTAATTCTTTGATTTCTCTCTCGTACCTTGCCTTGATGCCGGTTATTTCTTTTTCCTGTCTTGCTTTGAGCCCGGCAATATCGCCGTTACACTTCGCCTCATACTCATTTCTCTGAGCATTGAATTTGGCTCTCATCTCTGCCTTTTCTTCATCGAATTTGGCAAGAAGATTGGCTCTTTCCTCTGCCATCTGCTCAAGGAGCTGGTCTCTCTCTTTATTAAACTGCTCCTGCATTTGAACTACACGCTCTTTAGCAGCCTCCGTTTCTTCAGAGAACTCAACCATCATCTGAAGCAACTCTTTTCTGTTTAATTTTCTTAGCTCTTTTTGTGCCATATCTCTCCTTAACGTACCAAAACAATAACCGCTTAAAATAAACGATATTTCCTATTCTTAAACATAAGCTTAATAATGGAATGATTATTTATGGCCAAAAAATACCCTGTTTGAGTCCAAACAAGGCTTATGCACCGAAAAAGAATGTAATGATGCACATCCCTACAACAAGCGCACCAGCAACTGGCTGTCTATCCCCATGAACAGACCCTTTAGCTTTGCGTCACTACCTTGCGATAGCTTTGCCCTGTAATTCTTCACTTAACTTTATGAATTTTTTATATTTAGCCTTTTCATCATAAGATAGATGAAAATAAAAATCAATAGGTAAGCAAAAAAATCCGAACTTTATTTCAAAACTTCCGGAAACGCAGTTTCTCTACGTTTCCGGTTTTTATTCTGTTTTGCTTAAACATTTGTGAACTGTTATCTATTTTGCTTTTTGCGTTTCCTCCTATAGAGTTCTTCAAGCAAAAGAGCTCCTGTTGCAACGAAAAGTCCCGCTATGGTAAATGGAAGCCTTCCTGTGCCTCCTGTCTGAGGGAGTGGATATGACTGCACATCATTTCTGGTGTTTGTTATAGTTATTGTTCCCGAAGTTATACCGCCATCATTGTTTTCAGAATATGTAGGAACATAGTACATGTTGGCTTCTTCTGATACAAAGTACTTCCACTCATAGGTTTTTCCTGTCTCTTTGTCATAGTAGTATCTTTCCAGATTGTCTACTACAAGTCTCCAGTCATTTGCTTCCGATATCTCTACATTTTTCATGTATTCTCTGTTTATTGTTTCAATTTCGGAAGTAAGGTTCTCTGCGCCATCGGGCTGTGCTTCCTCTATGGAGCCTGTAACCGGGTACTGTTCTATGTTTACCATATCCCAGGTTACATCCCTTATAACAATGTTTATGTCAGAATTAACAGTAACTGTCTTGGTTATAAGGCATTTTTTCCCCGAAACCTCGCTGCTGTAATCAAGATCCTCTCCATTTATGGTAACCTTCGGAAGAGATCTGCTTCCGTTTTCATAAATGGATGCGTAGAAGGAGAATGTAAATTTCGATCCACCCTTTATTGAAGGAAATCCCTTATACATTTTAACAACATTGTTAGGATCTCTGCTGTCAAGATTTACAGTGAAGTAGCTGCTGTTTTCTTCAGTAACTTCTGTTCCGAGTCTTCTTCCTATATCTACTCTGATGGAGCCGGGCTTTGTTCCGTCCGCACCTTTCCAGTTTTTGATCACCTCAATGGAAGTAGTACCCTTGCTGTTTGCAAAATATACAGCCTGTCCGGGATCCACATCCTCTCCATCAAGCTCTGAATAGAAGTTTGCAGGAACTTTTTTCTCGTATTTCACAGTATCAGATGACTTGAGGCAGAAGTAGTAAGGCTTGTCTTTCTTAATATATCCTTTTGGTGCTGCCTCTTCCACAAGCTTATAAGCAAGGTTGTAAGTAAGTTCATCAACTATACTAAGTCCGCTTTCATCTGTGGTATATAGCCCATCTTCTGATGCCGCATTCCTGACAGGTATCCACGTATCTGTATCTTTATCCCAATAGTGAAGCGAGAATTTAGCTCCTTCAAGATGCAATGCCGTGTTATCATTGTCTACCTTATAAAGGTTGATTCCTCTTATATATGCTGAAGCTCCCGCTCTCTCGATCTTCACTGACATATTTTTTTCAGCCTGGTTATCGAGATTGACAATTCCTTCAAGAGTTACTTTATTAGAAGCATTGACATATACACCCTTATCGCTGTCGAAATAGTATCTGTATTTTATCTGCAGATGCTTTCCATCAGGAATCGTAAATTTCAAAGTCGAATAGTACCAGTTGTAAGGCCATGATGCCGAGCTTGTCTGATAACCGGCATTTGTATATGAATATGAATCAGCGCCAAGAAGTGTCTTCGTGCCATCTTCAGCGACTTCATATACTTCAACAGAACCATCTACAAGGCTTGCCTTAACCTCCTTCTCTGCGGATACCGTAAGTAAGTCTGTAAGTGTCAGTGTATCTCCTTCTGTAAGAAGGTCTGCGCTGTTTTTGTTGATATCAAGTGTGTATTCTACAGTATTTAATGCATCATCTACTTCAGCTCCATCCTTTTCTACAACGTGGGTAGTATTGGTTATGGTCTGTTTCTGCTTATCATTTGCGAGTTCCTTTTCTCCATTTTCAGAAAGCATTACATGGTTTTCAAATACATGTGATGCAGATTTCTCAAACAGTCCGTCACTTATCTTGGCATGTATTCTGAAGTATACTGTCTGTCCCTTGACTTTTGATGCATCAAAGGTAATTGTTATTTTGCGTCCATCAACAGTTTTGGTATATTCTATGCCGTTTAGAGTAGTTGTAGAATTGCCGTCAGCAAAAGGCGAAGCACTTGCAAATTCCAAATCTGCAGACACATCTACGCCGTAAAGTTCTTTGCCGTTATATTTTACTTTTTCAAGGAGCGCTACATTATCCGGAAGATTATCTACTATATAGAGTTTTGTTCCTTCATTTGCCTCATAGTAAGCGGGAATTGTTGCCTTTATTTTCCAGGTCAAAATCCCCTGTCCATACAAAGCATCCGATGAATATTCATAGGATGAATCGCCCGAATTATTCCTGCCATCCATCTTCTCAATAGTTAATGGCTCATATTTCTGCGTTGCAGTAGCTGAATAGTTGACATTATATACGCAAGCCGTGTTGGTAAACTCGGCTACAGTTTTTACATCGTCTACACTTGCATGTGTTGAGAATTCGATCGTAGCATCCTGTTCAAGGTCTTTATATACTTTGATCGTCAAATTTCTATATCCCTTCACGCCGCCAAGATTCTGCTTCGTGCTGGGTGTGATCTTAAAACCATCTGCTCCAAATATTTTGGCGAGCTCATTTTTAAAAGCAGCCACATCTTCATCTGTAAAGCACTGATTGCCTGTGAGATTTTCATATAATGTCCAATACTCGTTGTTATTTTGACCTTCAGTTCTGATGATCGGCGCTTTTAGAGTGATCTTCCATGAAGCCTTGCAATATTTATTCGTGACCTCACTTAAACCTGTTGCTTCTTTTGCAATATATGCAATATAGTCACCTTTTTTAAAACCCGCATATCCAGTAACTTCATTTCTGTTTTCGCCATTTACGATTATGGCGTGATTATGAAGACCTCCGGAGAAAATCTCGTTTGCAGTATAGTTTAATGTATATGTGAATGTGTATGTACTATAGTCATTATCAGTAAAGGTATATCCGTTTTCGCCGAGTTCGATCTCGTCTCCTACAGAAAGTGTTGAAGTTTTTCCCGCAAAAGCAGTAACATTCTCAACCTTCATCTTGCCTGTATATTTAGTCTCAACTCTTTCCCATGTATTATTCTTAAGTGTTACCTTGTAATCAGAAAGAGTGTATCCCTTTAGATTTTTGTGTTCCTTATTGATCACTATCTTCCAGGTTACTGTCTGGTTTGTTTTATCAGCATTTCCATTTTTTTCGATAGTAGGAATTGTATAATAGTGCGCATCTACGTTTGCGCTTACAGTCTTGTCGTTATCATAGGTTGCTATAACCTTATTGTTTAGCCTTATCTGACTTGAAGCGTTGCGAATGCTGTCAGGAACAGGAAATACATAATCCAGTGTATAGCTCTCATTCTCTTTTAATCCGGGAATGGTAAGAGCGAAACTGTTGTTAGAAGTCGGACCTCCTGTCACTTCATTATCTTTAAGGTAATATCCGTCACTCCTTCTTATTCCTCCCGCAGTTACAGCAGAAAAATCTATCTGTCCGGTAAGTTCAGAGTTTTCTCCGGTGCTGGTAGCTGAATTATTAAATACAGTCATAATGTCATCAAGCTTTATAGGCCCGTTGGTTCCATTTTTGGAATACATGTAAATACTGTATCTGATCGTGCCATCATCCTGATTCTGGTAGAGCCCCTTTGAAATTGTAAGGTCTGCTCTCTTGTTTTTGTTTATTGTAACAGTGAAGGTTTTATTATCGCCGAAATCATATATCTTAGTTGTTTCTTTCTTATCGGCATCAGCTATAGCCTCAGCCACAAACCAGAAGTTTACATAGCCCCTCTGTGTTTTATTCTTTTTTACAAAGTTATCATAAAACTCAAAAGTAACTTTTCCGTCTGTACCAACTTTAAAAGTTCCAACTGCATTATTGTCGTGATCATAGAGAATACCGCTCTCTTCTGAATAGGGCTTAATGTCTTTTAAAACATACTCGATTTCTTTTTTATCTTCATTAAGTGTTCCGGGAAGTATCTCATAGCTGAGCTTAAAAAGGAGCATATCTCCATTTTGTACTGTAGCATAGTCTTCTATCACAGTTCCGTTTTTGTAAGGGAAAATACTATCATTGTAATCTCGTTCAGGATTTAAGGTAACTTCTACATTTGTTACCTTGATCCCGCCTCCTTTAGATCCGACTATTGTCTCAGTAACAAAACTTCCCGGTACTGTATCGGGTGTGCCCTGCGAATCATCTTCAGCTGCCTTTGCCGTAATAACAAAGTTGCCAAGAACGCTATTTACAATATTGTTAATACGGCCTGATTCAAAAAAACGGCCAAGTACTCCGGACATTATAAATGAAGCTGTAACTGATGAAGAATCTGTATTCTCTGAATCTTCGCTCTCTTCCTCAACTATAGTCTTCTTAAATTCATCATTGTACTGAAGAGATATCTTGTTATCATCTGATATCTCATAAGTACCGTTACCATCATCAAGATCAGACTCCTGCGCAATTGTATTTCCATACTGGCTGGGAAGCTCAAAATGGATGTCATCACTTGCTGCAGCTTCTTTTGACAGAACATAGTTTACTGTTATCCTAAGATGATCACCTTCTTTGATGTCTGCCTCAGATATCTTCTCCCAGGTTCCATCTTCGTTTTCTCTCTCAATAACTGTTTCAGTTACATAATCAGCAAGGTCAACTGATTTAAGCACACTATCTGATGAAATCTTTCCGGATGATTCTTCATTAGCATCTGCAAGATCTTCTTCTGTATCCTTTATTTCATCACTTTCTTCATTTAATGCTTCTTTTTCAGCTTCGTATGTAAAAATAAGATTAGCATCTTCTTTTATTTCAATTTCTTCTGCTTCTTCCTCTTCATTTTCGGGAAGTGTTGTAAGTAGATAGTATTTATACTCAGCATCATCTGAAGCAGTATATATCTGAACGCTGATCTCAGAAAGCTTGCTGTCTTCATATTCGACATTCTTAAATGTATATCCATCAAGTTCTCTTACATCATCAGGTATAATGAGGCTGTCTGTAAGGCTTATCTCCTTCTCATCCGCAATGGCATTGCAATCAGCATCAAGGATAAGATTTCCATTCTCATCTACATAAGAAACTGTAAGACTTACATCACTTGTAAGCTCATCCTCTGCATATTCATCGCCTTCTTCTGCAATCTCTGTCTCCTCTGCAAGCTCTGCTTCCTCTGCATTTTCTGTTTCTTCTACAGTCTCAGCATCTTCAGGGTTTTCATCCAAAGCTTCCGATCCGGCATCTTCAGGCCAGGCTTCTTCTATAGATTCCTCAGAGTCTTCGCTCTCCTCTTCATACTCTTCTTCGTAGCTTTCTTCAGAATCCTCTTCGCTTTCTTCATAATATTCACCTTCATTATCGGAATCTGCGTCTTCTACATATTCCTCTGTATCTTCTTCAGATCCTATTTCTTCGGCATCTTCATCCAATACCATTCCGATCTCTTCGGCACCTTCTTCAGTTACTGCAGAAGCTCCGCGGTTCATGGCATACAAACTGACACCGGAAGCAAGTAATACTACTATAAGCATTACCGATATCCAGCGTCTTTTAAAATCATGCCTTCCAATATATTCTTCTAATTTTTCTTTTCCGGAATGTCTAGCCATACCAGTACCTCATAAAAAAACGCCCTGTTTGCAATACAAACAGGGCATACAACCTAATTCTTCTGCGCCTACACGTTTCGATAATATATTACCGACAACAAAAGCACAGGCAGCTGGCTATCTGTCCCCCGACAGACCCTTTAGCTTTGCGTCACTACCTTGCGATAGCTTTGCCCTGAATAAACTATATTTACTTCTTTCCAAACATCAATCATATTTGAAATATATTTTCACACTTGCTCCGCAAATTATGATAAAACATTTGATTTAAAAAATCAACGCAAAACACGAATTTTGTAAAAAAAATTTCAAACACGGTTTCCATTCACAGGTGTGAGGGTTCATTATTGCTGGGTTAAACTGGAAACTATCCTTTTTGATTTTATTTCATTGTGTCCGTTTTAGAGCATTCATTTTTTGAAAAAACCGGAAAATCATTCAACGAAATATTCAGATTAAAAAGAATCGATTAACTCCCCTCTACCATAGTTTCATAATATATGGCAAAGGCTCGCTTTTCAATAGAATACAGACTTATTTCCCAAAGAATTCATTCTTGTTTATATTCTTTATAATTTGGTTATGTTCATTAAGAAAAAACGCACTGCCAATAATTTGGCAATGCGTTTTGTATTAGTCAATTACAATTATGCAATCTTTGCTTTAGCGATCTCTGTAAGAGTCTTGAAGCCTTCTGCATCGTTAACAGCCATCTCTGCAAGCATCTTGCGGTTGATGTCTACGCCTGCAAGCTTAAGGCCATGCATAAGGTTTGAATATGACATGCCATTAAGACGAGCTGCTGCGTTGATACGTGTAATCCAAAGAGATCTCATATCTCTCTTCTTCTGCTTACGACCTGCAAATGCAGATGTAAGAGCTCTCATAACTGACTGCTTAGCAACTCTGTACTGTTTTGATCTAGCGCCTCTATAGCCCTTAGCGAGCTTTAAAACTCTCTTATGCTTTTTCTTGGCATTCATGCCACCTTTAATTCTTGCCATTTCGTTTTCCTCCTAAAAATAATACAACTGCCATTTGTGAATGAAACTCAGATTACAGAACAACCCGAACATTCAGATTTAAACGTAAGGCAGAATCTTCTTCATTGTCTTAACGTTGGTAGCATCAACTACTGCTGCCTGTCTTAAGTTTCTCTTTCTCTTTGTAGACTTCTTTGTAAGAATGTGACGCTTGTACGCCTTGTTACGGATCAGCTTACCTGTGCCTGTTACCTTGAAACGCTTGGCAGCAGATCTATTTGTCTTCATCTTGTGCTGCATAACTATAATCCTCCTATGCTGTAAATAATTATTGCATTCTGCCGTATCGGCAGTGTAATCATCCAACAAAAAGTTAATGAACAATTACTATATATGTAACTCACATGGTGAGAAACAATATCATTATCAGTTGCTTCTTACTTCTTCTCTGTAAGGAACATTGTCATACTACGTCCCTCAACCTTGGGCTGCTTGTCAATAACAGCTACATCTTCAAGAGCTGCTGCAAAATCAGTAAGAATATGTGCGCTTGCACTCATGTGAGCCATCTCACGTCCTCTGAATCTCAAGGTTATCTTTACACGATTACCTTTTTCAAGGAACTTCTTAGCAGCATTAACCTTGGTATTAAGGTCGTTTGTATCGATGTTGGGAGACAAACGAATCTCCTTGATCTCAACGTTCTTCTGCTTTTTGCGAGCTTCTTTTTCTTTGCGAAGCTGCTCATACTTAAATTTGCCATAGTCAACAATACGGCATACCGGCGGTTTTGCGTTAGGTGCAATCTTTACAAGGTCAACTCCGGCTTCATCAGCAAGCTTTCTTGCTTCCTGAATGGACATAACGCCAAGCTGTTCCCCGCTCTCGCCAATTACACGTACTTCTTTGTCCCTTATCTGCTCATTGATAAATAAATCGCTAATGGCTTTATACCTCCAAAAATAAAAAGTGGACTCACAAAGGAGTCCACATACTATTCTAAACCCGGCAAAAACTAATCACATCGCCATATTTTAGATGTATTAACGCCTGCAAGCCCTTGCCGCAGGGTGAGAGTGGAAACCTCTGCTTTGTTTTCATACTGTGTTAATATACCATCGTAAGGAGCCGATGTCAACACTATTTTCAAAAATTATATTTCGTAAACGACGCCAAGCTCTGCAAGTTCTCTGTCAACCTGGTCATAATCACCGAAAACTATGCCGTTCATGCCGACATTCTTTGCCGCATCGATATTTCTCTGCATATCATCTATGAATACACATTCTTCAGGTTTAAGATCATATCTTTCCATAATAAGCTTGTAAATTGCAGGATCGGGCTTAATGACTTTATCTCTGTAGCTTAATATTCCGCCGTCAACTTCATCCAAAAACTCATTCATGAAAGGATTGGCTTCAAGAGCCTGCTTTGAAAAGTTTGACAAAACAAGGACTCTGTAGCCTGCCTTCTTGAGTGCCTTTATCCAGGGGATCGTTCTCTCCCTCTTTTTAAGAAGGCCTGAAAGATCATCAAATCCCTTCCTTATCTCATCTTCTATCTCGGGATCATTTTTCACAAAGCCGTCTATTATGCCTTTTGTATCAAGAACACCTCTGTCAAACTCATCCCAGTCGGATGTTCTCACACTGGCATCTCCGATCCTCTGAACCATAGCTTCATCAAAGCCTTTGTTCCTAAGGAAATCATCCCAGCAAAAATCAACAAGAACTCCGCCTATATCAAAGATAACAGTACTTATTTTGTTATCTGTTTTTTCAGATGCATCCACATCTTTTGAAGAAACGTCATTTTTGCCGTAAGGATCAGCACTTGCGATTGTTCTCTTACCAGTGATAGCTGAGTATGCCCACAGGATCAGCCAGATTGCGATCGGGATTGCAACTGTCGCAGCCGCACACATAATAAATGTATTAAATGTTTCAGCGCTTCCGGTAAGTCCCTGGATCAGCAGTACTATATACATTCCTACAAGCAGGACCACTCCGAGAAGAGCTATAACTCTTTTAAAAACAGGTGTCTTTTCGTTATTCACATCAAACCTCCTATAAAGCTGACAAAAAGGGGTTGTCCAAAATTAGACAACCCCATAAGATTACAACAATATTCTGTTTTTGTACAGTTATTACTTTTTAAGAGGGCTCTCTCTGTAGATGATATCTTCTCTAGCAGGTCCGTTAGATACCATAGTGATCGGATATCCGATTTCCTTCTCTATGAATTCAATGTACTTTCTGCAGTTTTCCGGAAGGTCCTCATATTTCTTGATTCCGCGAATATCGCTCTTCCATCCGGGAAGTGTCTCATATACAGGCTTAGCCTTTTCAAGAAGGTGTGTTACAGGGAATTCCTTTGTAACTTCTCCATTGATCTCGTAACCAACACAAACCGGAATTTCATCAAGATAGCCGAGTACATCGAGGACAGTGAACGCAACATCAGTAGCACCCTGAAGTCTGCATCCATACTTACTTGCAACGCAGTCATACCAACCCATACGACGAGGACGACCTGTTGTTGCACCGTATTCACCGCCGTCGCCACCGCGTCTTCTGAGCTCATCAGCTTCATCACCGAATATCTCTGATGTGAATGCACCTGCACCAACTGCAGAAGAATAAGCCTTATTTACAACTACAATCTCCTTTATCTCGTAAGGAGCAATACCTGCGCCGATCGCACCATATGCAGCAAGTGTTGATGAAGATGTAACCATAGGATAAATACCGTGGTCAGGATCCTTCATTGTACCAAGCTGACCCTCAAGGAGGATTGTCTTGTTTTCCTTAATAGCCTTATCAAGGAAAAGTGATGTGTCGCCAACATAAGGCTCAACCATGTCTCTCCACTCATGAAGTGTATTAAGAAGCTCAACTGCATCAATTTCAGGCTTATGATAAAGCTCTCTCAAAAGGATGTTCTTTGTAACAAGTACTCTCTCAACCTTTTCTTTAAGAAGCTCTTCATCAAAAAGTTCATTTACCTGGAAACCAACCTTTGCATACTTATCTGAATAAAAAGGTGCAATACCTGATTTTGTTGAACCAAATGACTTACCGCCAAGTCTCTCTTCTTCATACTGATCAAAGAGGATATGATAAGGCATAACGATCTGGCAACGATCTGAAATCATAAGATTCGGCTTCGGTACGTTCTTTTCGATAACCGAATTAAGTTCCTTCATAAGAACAGGGATGTTAAGTGCAACACCGTTTCCTATTATATTAGTGATCTTCTGGTGAAAAACTCCGGACGGAAGAGTATGAAGTGCAAATTTGCCATACTCATTTACTATTGTATGTCCTGCATTGGCACCGCCCTGGAAACGTATTACCACATCAGCCTGATCGGCCATCATATCAGTGATCTTACCTTTTCCCTCATCACCCCAGTTTGCTCCAACTACTGCTTTTACCATAAATATCTCCTTTATACATTATAAATGTTTGATAATGTCCCTCTAAAAAACAAGAGGATCTTTTTATTAAATCCATAGATGAATATACTCTATTATTATTTATAAGTAAAATTGATATTTATTATATAACGCATAAGTACATCTTATAACTTCCTGTTTTTCTTCAAAAAAGGAAATAGCCAACACGAAGTTAAATATTTTCTTCAAAAATCAGTTCCAGAAGTTTGCTCGCAGCCACAGACATCGGCCGCTTTTCATCTGTAACCACGCACATATGGCGTTTTGGGATCATTTGCTTTAGTCTAAGTTCAAATAATACTCCGGAGTCTATGTACTCCTTAGCAAAATCTCTCACAACGCATCCTACTCCAAGATTTCTTAGCGCGAACTGAACGATCATATCGCTTGTGGCAAGCGCAAACTCAGGATGTATTGTGACGCTGTTTTTGGCAAGAAAGTCTTCTATATATCTACCGGTACTTGTCTGCCCTTCCAGAATTATCATAGGAAGATGTTCAAGCTCTTTTAGATCAAGCATATGATTTTTATAGGAAGTAAAACGTCTTCCCGCTATAAAAATATCCTCTATATCGCGGACGTTTCTAAACCTGAGGCTCGTATCTTCTTCCTCGCTTTCTTTTCTTGTAGCATTTCCTATAGAAGAAACTATTCCAAAATCTATCACGTCATCCGAGAGATACTTTAAAGTTTCAGGGGTTGGACCGTTTGTGACAGATACCTTTATCCCGGGATAGCGCTCATGGAATTTCTCAAGATACGGAAGCAGAAAAAATCTAAGCGTCATGTCACTTGCCCCGATTCTTACTTCACCTGCATCGAGCCTTAATATTTGCGAGAGCCTCTGCTCTCCAAGTTCAAACTGCTCGTACCCTTTTGAGACATATCTAAAAAGGATCTCTCCTTCACCCGTGAGCTTTATGCCCCTTCCCGTTCTTCTGAAAAGGCTGGTCCCCAAAAGGCTTTCAAGCTGTTTTATCTGCTGACTTACAGCGGGTTGTGATATATTAAGTTCCTGCGCGGCAAGGGTGATACTCCCACATTTTGCCACGTGATAGAAGACTTTATAGTATTCTAAATTATTGGTCATATATGCTCCTTAAAAAGTATTAAATCAACATTTATTTTGGTAAAAATGCACTTAATACACAGTTTATTTTAGCACGTTTGACATTGTTTAATAGCATAAAACATGATAACATGAAGAATATTAGTTTACGATTTACAAAACTATTTTTATTGTTACTTAAAAAAGTATTTTCTTATATATTAATCTAAACATTGTAGTACCAATAAGGAGATGACTTTATGCTTCATATCAAATCACTTTCGGAAGGGCTGGATCTTTTCAAAGCTCTCGGCTCTGAAATCAGAATAGAAATAATCAAAATACTTCTTGAAGAAAACGGCATGAACATGAACGAGCTTGCATCCCGCCTCAACATAACCAACGGAGCGCTTACAAGTCACGTCAGAAAGCTTGAGGAATGCGGCGTTATCACTGTCAGCAACGAAACAAGCGGCCACGGCAACCAAAAGATATGTTCAGTACATCTTGATAAGATTCTTATCGATGTTCAGGATGAAACCCGTGATGAAGATATCTACACTACTGCGATCAAGGTCGGACAGTTTTCGGATTACAATGTATATCCTACCTGCGGTCTTGCTTCATCAACTCAGCTTATTGGTCAGGTAGATGACACCAGATATTTCTCACACCCTGACAGATATAATGCTGATATTCTCTGGTTTACAAAGGGATATGTAGAGTATGTCATCCCCAATTTTATCCCTTTTAATCAGAAAATTGATGAGATCTGCATATCAGCTGAGCTTTCCAGTGAAGCTCCCGGAGTCAACAATGTATGGCCGTCTGATATTTACTTTTATCTAAATGATACTTTCCTTGGAACCTGGATCTCACCCGGAGATTTCGGAGATGTAAAAGGTATATTTACTCCCGATTGGTGGTTCCCCAACTGGAATCAGTATGGATTATTGAAAATGCTTGTTATAAATCACCGCGGAACATTCATCGATGGACTTCAGATTTCCGATGTTTCAATCGATAAATTTAATCTTACAAGTAAGAGCAGCATCAAGTTCAAGTTTGAAGTTCCGGAAGATGCTGACCATGTTGGCGGTCTGACAATTTTTGGCAAAAACTTCGGTAACTACAATCAGGATATCGATGTAAAAATAGCATACAGCCCCATCGATCCTGAGAATGCGCAGCAGTAAAACAAAATAAATAAAGCCATAAGAAAACTCATCCTTCCGGATTTTCCGGAAAGATGAGTTTTCTTTTTTCTGCTATTAATTTATTTCATAATCGTAAGTAGCAAAGTCTGCTTTGAGTGAAATCTTATTTCCATCCTTTTCCCATGTGAACGTCATAACAGAGCCGTCCTTCTTAATATCAAGCTTACTGTCAAATCCAAATGCAGGATTGGTATTTCTTATCTTAAGGAGTTCAAGCTGTTTCTGAACAACAGGCTTTTTGAGCATTTCCTTAATATCATTATTTGTAAGATTTGTTCTGTTGATTTCCTTATGTCCGCCGGCTCCTGCTCTCTCTACAGCAGCATAGTCATTTTCCCCTGCAAAGAGATCAAGATACCAAACCTGAGGCTTACCGGGCATAAACATCTGCACGGCTCTTGCAAAAAGCATCTTCTTATCATCAGCACCAAGTGCGCTGTAATAAGTTGAGTTAACCTGATAGTACATGTTTTTCTGGCCGTGAAGATTCTTAACAAGACCGCCTCTTCCAACAATTGTATCAATTAGACTCTCTATTTCCTTATCATCAATAAAGCCCTTAAGATCAAGAACAGGAATTCCGTCGTGGCAGCCAAGCATGTTTACTACGCGGATTTTCTTTTCCATAATCTCATTAGCCCAGCGCTCAAGAGCTGCACCATCCTTCTGTTCCATAGCATATATAAGAAGTCCCGGAAGGAAGAAGTCATAAGTCATGTAGCCCTTGGATGCAACCTTCTCATAAATACCTGCACTGTAGCTGTCATGAATTTCAGGAAGGAGCTTAAGTCCGTTTTCATCCGCAAGAGCTCTTACTTTTTCAAGGACATCCCATGTATCGGGCTCATTGAGGAAGTTCTTTTTGCCTGGTTCCTTTGGAGCATAAGCAAATGCATCGAGTCTTACGATCGCAGCTCCGTAACCTGATAAAGTTTTTAAAGTATTCTTATAATGTTCCCACACAATATCTGATTTTATATTCAGATCCATCTGTCCAAGATACTTTCTTCCGCATGCAAGGAACTCCAGAATTCCTTCACGATATTTCGTATATTTTCCGAAATCAATTTCTTCAGGTGTCTTGCCATTTTTCAGTTCTCTGCATACAAGCTCTGCAATCTTTGTAGCAGTTGCATACTGAACTCTGTCAGCATCAGCATTGCCGTTTTTCTCGTTGTAATCGGCAACAGCACCAATTATATCCTGCGCATCAGGCATTCTGTACTGCACTTCCTGATAGAATGTGTTCCAATATGGGATTTCTTTTCCATCGGGCATGCGCACCATAAGTATCGGTAGTCCCGGCTTTCTGAAGAACATGTCCTTTATCAGTTCCTTGTCGGGCTGAATATATCCGCCCTCTGTCATCTCGCCCTTACCTTCCCAGAACTTATTCCAGTTGATGAAGAAATCTGCATATTTAGACTTCTCACCATTCTTAAGAAGATCCTGAAACTGAGGTGATAAAACTGATGCATGATTCAAGATAAAATCAAGCTTTAAATCAATTCCAAGCTTGCGAAGTCTATCCATGTCTTCTTTAGATCCAAGTTCCTCATTGATCCCATAATCAATTACTGAAAAACCGCGATCAAGGTCAGTGTTGTAGATGCTCGGAAGAATGTAAAAAGAACTGAATGTGTCCTTAAAGTCATCTCCTTCAAGCATGGTTACTATATCGCCCAGAGTACCGCCGCAGCTGTCGGGATACGCATTGAGCATAGGTCCGTTATCAACAAATTTACTCATAATATTCTCCTTAAAAAACTATCTCTCCTTACATAAATCAAACTACAGTAAAATCAAAGTCCCATGAGCTTTTTATATTCATCATAGCTTATGATCTCGCCTGCTTTACTGATAATGATCTTTGCCTTGTGAGCCTGATCCATAAGTTTGTTCTGCTCGAGTTCAAGTACCATCATTGTGAACGGGCTGTCTACCTTACCATCACGGTTTCTGCTTCTTCTGTGCTCAAGAGTCTCCTGGGGAGTGCTGTTAAGAAGAACAGGAATATCCACTTCCTTCATGTAATCTGTGTTTCCGTGTGTCCACTCAATGATAAG
>Ga0247608_10002225_pt1 | contig 24819 bp, 22 predicted proteins | sample 176DNAGHGlowgp2_FD_193490 | JGI IMG/M metagenome (GOLD analysis project Ga0247608, IMG submission 193490) | Sheep rumen microbial communities from Palmerston North, Manawatu-Wanganui, New Zealand - 1766 DNA GHGlow gp2 | ecosystem: Host-associated > Mammals > Digestive system > Stomach > Rumen ... | reverse complement strand
GTATATTACATTCGACATGCTCCTGTAGTTCAATGGATAGAATAGGCCCGTCCTAAGGGTTAGATGCTGGTTCGATTCCGGCCAGGAGTAAGTCGTTAATTCTGACTTGATTTTTGAGTGTAGTTTAGTATTATGCTAAGTGCCACAATTAATGAAATGGGTGTGTAGCTCAGTGGTTAGAGCAGTCGGCTCATAACCGATTGGTCGCTGGTTCGAACCCAGCCACGCCCAGATGAGAGTAGAGACCTAATAAATCAGATATACCTTCAATTTGTAGGAATTGAAGGCTTTTTTTATTGTGCGGGCATAGGTAATGAGTCTTCATAGCATATCTTAACCATTGCTGTGGAGCTATTACTTAGTAGGAAAGGTAAATAGCATTTCAGAAGATCCACAGCTTCCGAGATGCTATTTCTCTTTCTTGCTTCAATTCTAGATAAGGAGCAGGAACTGAGATAGACACATCTCATCCTGCTCTTTTTGTTTCTGCTCGTTGATTGACGAACCGATAGTGGAACTTTCAACCAGAATATGTGCAAGAGCAATCTCAGTTATATTCCCTGTTTGATAAAGTTTTATCTTCTATCACTTGTATTATGTATATCCAATATTTTGCGGATCAATACGAGATTTTGGCGAAATTTCCAAAAGAAGTAAGATGAAATACATTGGATGCTATTATGCAATATGCATTCATGGGTATTGAACCAAAACTTGATGATGATCCAATCGCTTATGCTCTATTTGAATGATCTAGATTCTCAGTAGACAAATCAGTTAAGCTTGCTAAAGCTGCTATAGAAAATTGAAAGAAATGATGAGCTCCTAAATGAAATCAAAATGCAGTTAAGAGCTTTCAAAACATGTTAAAACAACCAGAAGACAACCAAAGGACAACCCAAAACAACCAAGAACAAAGAACTACGAACAATGAACAAAGAACGATGAACAAAGAACAAAAAAAAGAAATAAATAATACTCAAACTGCCGTTTGAGCAAGGAAAAATTATTCTGAAGAATTTGAGAAATTTTGGAATGTTTATCCAAAAAAGAAATGAAAAGTAAAAGCATATGAAGCATGGAATAAAAGAATAGCTTCATGAATTGATTCAGATTACATAACTCAAAAAGCATCAGATTATGCAAGAGAAATCAGATTAAAAAAAGTTGAAGATCAGTTTATTAAACGGCCACAATGATGGTTAAATGAATGAAGATATGATGATGAATATTTCACATGAAGAAAAAAACAAGAGGTTAAAATTGAGGAAACTAAGGAACTTACAGAAGAAGAAAGAAAAGAGATTCGTTTGAATTTACAAAATTTTAGAGAGAGTCTATGCAAGAAAACGGCTATGGTATAGTTTATTTCATAACATTGGATTAAAATGAGGTGGACAATATATGAACAAAGACAATTGCGAAAAGCAATTAGTGATATTAGATCATGAACAGATTTAGCAGAATGATATGAAACTATAGAAAAGTTCTTCAGGGACTTATTGGATGAAAAGTTTTATGTTGATATGACTGAAAGATGAGTATGTGAAGATGATATTTATTGACTGCAGCAGACTAAATGACAAGAGTATGCAAATGATAAAATTACTGATTTATTATTTAATTAATTATTAAAATGGACGAAAGAACATCAAAAATTGCAAATATTATTTCTACTAAAGAAGTAGATACATCAATGTGAAAAATGTTTAGATTTGTAGTTAAAATGGAAAATTGAGATGAAGGCTCAATGCTTAAAAAGTCTGAGGACTGAGTAACTGTATGAATGGAATTAACTTATGTGATTAAAGATCAGAATTGATTTAAAAATATTGTAGAAAGAAGGGAAAAGAAAAAATATTCATGATGATTTAGTAATAATGCAAATGCTCAATTAATTGTATGTGCTATGCAATGTGCAACACAATTAGTGAATAATTGAACTGTAGAATTTGAGTTTTATAAAGAAAATTTTGATATTTTATATGATTGGATGAAAAAGAAATATGAAGGACAATAAAAATATTTTATGGTTTGATATAGAAACTGCTCCTGAATGTTTAACGGAGGTTGAACGAGCAACTTATCCTAAAAGGAAACTATGGGAAAAGAAATCTGAAACTAATGAATGAATCGAATGAACATTCAATTGATACATTAAAAAAGCTTCAGTTTATCCTGAATTCTCAAAAGTTGTATGTGTAAGTTTTAAATTATGAGATAAGGTAAAAACTATATCAATTAAGGATTCTGATGAAAAGAAATTATTAGAAGAAGTATTTCCTATTTTACATCAGCAGATAAATAGGTTATGATGATTTAATATTTATAACTTTGATATACCTTTTCTTTGGAAGAGGTATATCATAAACTGATATCTCCCTCCTATGTGATTAGATATAGCAAATGTTAAACCATGGGAGTTAGATGATGTAATGGTGGATGTTATGCAGATTTGGAAACATACATCATTTTGATGCTCATTAGATTTATTATCAATGACTTTATTATGAGAATCACCAAAATCTGAATGAACATGAGAATATGTTGCATCTGCATTATTAGCAAATAATTTTGATTGGATAGAAAAATATTGTGAATGAGATGTTCTTTATGCCGAAAAATGTTATGAATATATTATGAATCCTGAAGAAATAGAAATAAAAAAGCCAGAAAAATCTGCTAAGGAAATAGCAGAAGCAAAAATGGCTGAGCCTATTGAATAAAAACAGAAATAAATTAATATGTTTTTATTTATTGTGTTTTGTTAGCATGAAAAAACTTAATTCATTGAAGTTAAAAGATTATTCATGAAAAGATATTGATATTATTTTATCAGTAGAAGAATATGCAAGGAATAATCAGTTGGCTATCATGCTTTATGAAAAAGATACATGAGAATATTATACAGATTTATCTGTTTTTGTTAAAGATTTTGAAGATAAATGATATTGTGTATTAGATATAAATAATTTTCCATGAGCTGAGGAATTTGTACAAAGATATAATTTATGAACATTAGTAGATTATGTTCAATCATGATTTGTATCATATCCTATATATGAAATGGATTTATATGAATTAGAAAAATATGATCCAGAATGAGTTCATAAATTTATAAAAGATAATGGAATTGAAAAACCAAAAAATGTATTTGATAGATTGAAATCAAAATAGAAATATTTATTAATCAAATGCAAAAAGTCCATAATGGAAATTTTGTGTGGCAAAAAGAATCTCTTCGGGGATTCTTTTTTATGTTTGATTTTTAATGCAGGATTGATAACTTTGTACATATAATTTATTTGCTGTGGAGTATGACTGAATATCAATCAAAATATTTTGCAAATTATATAACTTTGCAAAATCCAAATGTAGGACCTGAAAGATTAGGGCCATCATTATTAAACGCTACAATAGATATGAACCCTCACCAAATAGAGTGAGCGTTATTTTTTTTCAACAATCCGTTAAGTGACTGAATACTTCTTGCAGATGAAGTTTGACTTTGAAAAACTATTGAGGCGTGACTTGTTTTAAGTCAATTACGATCAGAATTAAAAAGAAAAATAATTCTGATTGTTCCTGCATCATTGAGAAAACAATGGAAACAGGAATTAGAGGAAAAATTCTTTATACCTAATGAAATTCTTGACTGAAAAACTTATTTTGAATTTAAAAGAAGCTGAAAAGATAATCCATTTGACCAGAAAAATAAAATAATTATCACATCATATCAATTCGCAGCAAAACATGAAGAAGATTTAATAAAAGTAAATTGGGATGTTGCAGTGTTTGATGAAGCTCATTCCATGAGAAATGTGTATAGAAATCCATCTTGAACTGCTGCAAAATTAAAACGTACATTCAAATCCGTAAAAAAGTTATTACTAACAGCAACACCGTTACAAAATAGTCTTTTAGAATTATATTGATTGGTTAGTTATATTGATGAATATACATTTTGAAATTTAGATAGCTTTAAAAAACAATTTTCATCACCAAATCAAATTCAGTTAGATGATCTTAAACAAAGATTAAAGCCAATCATGCATAGAACATTAAGATCTCAAGTAAAAGAATATATACGTTATACAAAAAGAATTCCACTAACGGAAAATTTTGATCCAACGGATATTGAAGTTGAATTATATGATAAAATTAGTGAATTTCTTCAAAGAGAAGATATAAAAGTGATATCTCCAAAAACAAGGCATTTGATAATTCTCATTTTAAGAAAATTATTAGCCTCATCATCATATGCTATTGCATGAACATTGGATATGATGATAAATAAAATAGATGCTGCACAATCATTAGAAGAAGTCTTTGATGAAGATGAATTAGAAGAATATGACGAAAGAATGGATGATGATGATGAAAAACTAGAACTAGCAGAAAATTTAAAACAAATGAGAGATGAACTTGAAGAACTTAAATGATTCCGTGATTTAGCAAGATGAATAAAAGTAGATTCAAAAACAATAGCATTAGAAAAAGCATTAAAAACATCTTTTGCAGAATTAGAGAAAATGGGAGCGAATAGAAAAGCCCTAATCTTTACATGATTCAAAAGAACTCAAAAATATGTTGTAAAATATTTAGAAGAGCATTGATATGAGTGAAAAATAGTAACATTTAATTGATCTAACAATGACGCAAGATCAAACGAAATATACAAAAAATGGTTGGAAAAATATCAATGAACAAGCAAAATAAGTGGATCAAGATCTGCTGATATGAGAGCTGCTTTAGTTGAATATTTTAAAGAAGAAGCTGATATCATGGTTGCTACAGAAAGTGCAGCAGAATGAGTAAATCTTCAATTTTGTAGTTTGGTTATTAATTACGATTTACCATGGAATCCTCAAAGAATAGAGCAAAGAATATGAAGATGTCATAGATATTGACAGCAATTTGATGTTATCGTAATGAATTTCATTAATAGTAAGAATTATGCAGATCAGAGAGTATTTGAATTGTTATCAGAAAAATTTGATTTATTTAAATGAGTCTTTGATGCAAGTGATTCGATTCTTTGAGAAATATGAGATTGAACAGATTTCGAACAAAAAATATTGAATATTTATCAAACATGTAGGACAAAAGAAGAAATTGATGCAGCTTTTGAAGCTTTGGAAAAAGAATATAAACCTGAAATTGATACAAAAATGAAGAAAGCAAAAAAAGATGTAATGGAAAATTTTGATGCTCAGGTTGTAAAGATATTGAAGAATATCCAACAAGAATGAATGGCAAAATTAGATACTTATAAAGAGATGTTTTGGGATTTATCTAAAGATATGCTATCATTCAAAAATGCAATTTTCAATGATAATGATTTAACATTTAATTTGTTTGAATCTCCAGATTCATCCATACCAACATGAAATTACACAATAGATAAAGATAAAACAGATACCTGCTATTTTCATAGACCACAATGAGAACTATGAGAATTGCTAATACATAAAGCAAAGAATCTATCAACGGAACCATGACATGTCGTATTTTATCCTGATAAATATCATAGTAATATATCAGCTTTGCAAAAAATGAAATGACAATCATGATGGTTGCGTGCAGATAAATTAGTCATTAATTCATTTGCAAATGAAGAATATCTATTATTATCATGTATTGATGATGATTGAAAATTGATAAATCAGGAAATTGCAAGTAAGATGATGTTGCTACCTTCAGAAAATAAATGAGAAATACTTTTAATGGAAGCTAGAAAACAACTATTAGAAGATGCTTATGATAAGGTATATAAAGAAACATTAGATGATGCTTTAGATCGTAATGCTGAAGTATTAGAAGATCAAATATTGAAATTAGACTCATGGGAAAATGATAGAAAAATGGCATTAGATAGAGATATCAAGGATTTAGAGCAGTTATTAAAACAAATTCAAAGAGAGATAATCAAGGAAAAAGATAGAGAAAAAAGATTCTGATTATTAAAAGAGAAATCAAAGCTTGAAGAACAGTTAGATAGAAAGCAAGAAGAATTAATTAGTACATGAAAAACATTGAGAAAAGAAAAAAATAAAATGATTGAACAATTAAATGAAAGAATGAATGCAGGTAACTTTTCAGAACCATTATTCACAATTAAACGATCTATAGAATAATTTTATTTCTAAATAAATCACTATTATGGCAGATTATGAAAATGATTTAAATCTTAAGATGGATGAAATCTTTGGGTTTAATCTATCAAGAAGTCTTGATTGAGTAAATTATGATTTTGGACAATATAAATTGAATCAGATTTATAGACCCCTTGTTAGGTATTTTGTAAAAGAATTTTCTGAGCATTTAGAATCACTTGATGAATCTAAAGCTAATGAAGAAATAACTTTATTTATAGATTTCTTTAAATTGTACTTCTTTCAATGAGATTTCTGATATTTCAAAAATAAATATAGTTCGTTTAAATATAAAGTTCCATATGGAGCTGATTATTCATGAAATGATACAGAATTGTGGTGGGCCTCAAAAGATTGTTATTATGTAAAAACTTCTGATGTTGTTAATAGTATTGATGTACAAATTCCTAGATCAGATTTATCAACTGATAATATCAGTTTAAAATTTTTCAAAAGATCTCAGCCAAATGATAATTGAGATTATATATTATCAGTAGATTCTTCTGAAATATTAGATGAAGATGAAAATCTAATTTGATATAATATTTATGTTTATAACTGGGATGAAGCAAAAAGCAAAAAATTAGAAGTGATAATGGATAAATTAGAAGAATTACAAATACAGGCTTGATGATGATTAATAAATTCAATTAAGGATTTCCTAAATAAACGATGAAGAGATTATTTTATTCATAAAAATCTAAAAGAATTCTTAACATGAGAATTGGAATGGTATTTATTCCAGGTATTAAAATGAGATACTAAATGAAGAATCGATATATTAGAAGTAAAGAATCAAATAGAAAAATTAAAATTACAACATCCAGATGATCCAGATTATGTAATGTATAAATCAAAAGAGATTTATGCACAAATGGATTCAAATATAGAACCATCAATATATCAAGATGCATATATCCGATGTTCTAATTTTATAAATATTCTATCAGATTTAGAAGAATTTAAAGCTAAACTTTGGACTAAAAAAAGAAAAGCAATTAAACAAGAATACTGTATTTCTTTATGAAAGATTAAAGAGTTAGAAACATTAATTCCAAGAAGAGATCATATCCTTAATTACATATTTGAAAATGAGAAACAGATTCAAGAATGGAAAGATTTGTGAATGTCTGATAACCCATCAGTTGATGATGATTCATTAGTTGTTGATACAAAGAATTTTGAATGAGAACAAAGAGAAAATTTAATTAATTTAGTTAATGAAGATAGTATTATCTGAAGATTGTATAATTCTGATAATTATCAGGCTCTTTCTTATATGGAAGAAGATGACATATGAAAAATTGATTGTATATACATTGATCCACCATATAATACTAAAAATAATGAATTTGTTTATAAAGATTGATATAAGGATTCTACATGGTGAACAATGATTAGCGAAAGATTAACTAAAATATATGATTTAATGTCAGATGATAGTTTAATCTTTATATCTCTTGATGATAACGAACAATCAAATTTAAAGTTAATTTGTGATAAAATCTTTTGAATAGAAAATTTTATTGCAATTTTTCCTAGATTAACTACGAAAAGTTGAAAAACTCCAACGACATACATGGTAAGCCACGATTACGTAATATGCTATACAAAGTGAAAACAAAATATATTTATATGAGAAAAATTTATCGATAATAGTTATAAATATTCTGATGAATATGTTGAAGAAAGATGAATGTATAATTTAAAGCAACCTCTTGATTGTAATTCAATATCTTATTCTCCTTCATTAGACTATCCAATTGAGCATGAATGAATAACATATTACCCATGATGAGATTATGAAGAGTACAAAAAAAGAAAATGATGAAATTACTTAAAAAAGGATTATGCCCGAAGGCGGTCAAAAGATTTATATGAATTTTGATTGAAGAATTGACGAATTGTCTTTAAAAACTGACGTATCTATACAAAAGGATATTTGAATGCAACAATTGAAAAAGATGGGAACAAAGGATATGTTGTTTCTATAAGAGATAAAGAAAGAAAAATTTCAACATTAGATTTTGTAGATAACGAATATTCAAATGATATAGCAAAGAAACAACTATATTCACTTGTCGCAAATTCTGTTAAGTTTGATTATCCAAAACCAATAACATTAATAAAGAAACTAGTATCTACATATTATAAAAAATCTGCATTTGTTTTAGATTTCTTTGCATGATCTTGAAGTACTTGACATGCAATAATGAATTTGAACAAAGAAGATGAATGATATAGAAAATTTGTTGAAATAGAATTATGAAAATATTTTGACGATGTAACATTAGTTAGAACTAAAAAAGTCCAATATTCTCAGAATTGGAAGGAGTGAAAAGCAGTAGATAATGATTGAACTCAATGAATTGTAGAATATACGAAACTTAATCAATATGAAGATTGGTTCTCTACTAATGGTTATTTAACATTATTAAATGATGATATTGAAAAATTGTCAGAATTAAAAGATGTTGATAATGTTACTCAGATAATAAGTCCATTAGAATCATTAAAAGAAAAAATTTACAATATTGATGATGAGTTATCAAACGATCAATTATTAGAAATATCAAATAATAAATAATTATTTCTTTATAAATAAGAGTAATAATGGCTATAAATATTCGTAAAAGATATCAGCAAGAAAGTGTATTATATGCATTCATTCGTAAATATGTTATTGATTGGAATGTTGTACAAGATTTTCGTGATGTTTCAATTAATATGATTAAGAATTGAAAGGATGTAGAATATGAAGCAAGATATAAAACATATTTAGAAAATCCAAATATATTTTTACAACCTGAATGGATTGATAAAGTAGATGCATTAGAATTTAAAGAAGTTGTAGATCATATAGAATCTTTCTATAGAGAGACTATACATGATTTTACTAATTTTAGATATTATCAGTATATTTCATTGTTGATAACTTATATTTTTTGTAAGTTGTGTAATAATGTAGATTTTAAAAAGAACTATCTTGATTTTATCGCACATGAAGTATTAGAGCATTGATCTGATTGGAATTATTCTGTACATGTAGATTCATCATTTAATAGACTTTGATATTGGATGGCTACTGCAAGTTGAAAAACTTTGTTGATGTATGCTATCGTTTATATGTACATAAAGTTGATTGGGCATGATATAAAAACATTGTATGTATTAGTCCCTTCTGATGAATTAAGAACTCAGCATTTAGAATTTTTAAATAAGTTTGGACATTTCTGATGAAGTAGGGATGCTGTTATTTCAATTAATAACTTATCATTCTTTAATGATAGATTAATTAATGTAAAATTAACAACCCTTTCAAAAATGCTTTGAGATGATGATTGAAGATGATTAGATAGTAATTCATTAATGATATTTGATGAAGCCCATAAATGAGCTGCATCTACAAAAGAAGATTCAGCAACTGAAACATTGAAAAATAATTTTATAGCTAAAAAATGAACATTCTTATTTGAATTCTCAGCAACATTTCAAAAGGCCTTTGAATCTGATAATAAGAGGTTGAAACAATTATCTTATGAAGATAGAAACATTTTTGATTGGTATTTGTTCTCAAGTATTATGAAATACAACCTTTATGATTTTAATGTTGATGGATTCTGAAAATCTTATTATGTAAATAATATGCTTTGATCTGATGATTCAAACATTGAATGAAAAAGAAAATTAGTTTGTGATTCATTAGTACATCTATGATTGCAGCTTTTATGATATGAAGCAATCAAAGAAGAATATCAAACAACTTTTGAGGATTGTTGAACTTATCTTCTTCATAGAGATTGAACAAAGTTATATAAACCACTTTATATGGGACTATCATGGAAATTAGTTGATGATAAGTGAAATGTAGATGGACAATCATGAACTTCACTTATAGATATTTTGAAAAATATAAGTTATATATTCTCTCATTATGATGAATTTATTCCATACATAAGAGATAAAATCAGGATCTTATATGATGATGAATTAAAAATTAGTGAATTACAAGATCCAAAAGATTTGTTTAAATTGCTTACATGAGAAGATTATACTCAATGAAAACAAGTTTCATTAAAATTATGGTATGATAAGCAAGTTGATGAAATAAAACTTTTGTTATGAAATAAAAAAATGCTTATCAATACTTGAAGTAATAGTAAAGTTGCTGAGATTCTAAAAGATGAAATTACTAATTTATTTTCATTACAAGATCAGTTTTGAGCATGATGAAAATGGTTTGATAATATAGATAATGACAAAGACATTCTTTATGTATTCTGAAGTAAAAAATTCATTGAATGATGGGATTCTAAAAGACCATCAACAATTATGTTGTTTAAAATGTGAAAATGATCTACAGTTATCGCTACTCAAATTCTTTGAAGATGATTGAGACTTGCATGAAAAAACTGAGATTGATTCAGACATATTTGATTAAGATTAAAGTTTAATCCAGCTCGTAATCATCATTCACATCTAACAGAGTTTGTATGATTATTTTGATATGAAATTGATGAATTTAAAAATTTCATAGATCAAATATCAGGAGATATCCTTTATTTGCGTATTCATAAAGAAAGAAAATTTACACCATCATTTGAGAAATATTTAATAGATAAATGAATTGATGTTACAAATACTTCAGAAGTTAATAAGTTTTTGTGAAAAACATTTACTTATTATTATCAAGAAATAAATAAAACTGCAAATCCAATTGAATGAACCACTTTAATTGTAGATGATTCTGAAGCATGAATAGTAAAATTAAAAATGGTTTGGGCTTGATGAGAAAAAAGCGTATGAACCATTAATTCAGATTGAAATGAAAAAAAGTATTCAACTGATGTTTGATTACTTGCTTGATGAACATGAACAGTTGGAGCATTATCTGAAACTAATTGATATAAACTATATTGAAACGAGATAATATGAGAATGGTGAATAGATCTTTTACTGGAGAAAATGCATAATTTGTATAATCCAAATTGGCAATTAGAAGATTCTGCATGGAATAGCATAAAAGATGTATTATGAATGTTTGCTTTAGAGACAAATTATATAACAAAAGAACAGGTTGAATGAAAAACACATAAATTTGATATAGGACTACAAAAGAGAATAGTAAAAATATTTACAGATTATATTGAAGATCTTTTTGAAAGTATTGATAGACATATTGGAAATTTGAAAGAAAAAGAAATAGATACAAAAGTCTGAGCTCTAAATCTTGATAATTTTATTGAATGATTAACTGTTAATTTATGAATTAAAAAGACGGAAGATTGATATAAGGCAATAAAGGAGCTTTTTGATTTAGAAGATTCTGTGTTTATGCTTGATGAAAATTACGAAAATTTATCCGATGCCCAGAAAGAAATATTTGATCCATATTTAAAAACAAAAGCTAATGATCTTCATTTCTATGAAAGATTGTATTATATTCCTGTAGCAACGCATTCTGATGATTGATGACATCTACATGATATAAATAAGAAAATTGATGTAAAATGATGACTTGTTCCATTGTATGATTTTTCTCCAGATCCAATTGATTTAAAATTGAATTTTAATGAAGAATCAAGAATTGAAAAAATTCTTGAAGACATAGAAAGAGATGTTGACTTTTTCAAGAATTTTGATATATTCTATCTTAGGAACTTAGTTGGAGTAAGTAATTGATGAATTAGATTTGCCTATGAAGAAGATGCATGAAATCTTAAGTATTTCTTTCCAGACTTCTTATTTTGGTTTATTAATAAAGAATCTTGAGAAAAAACATTAGTATATTTTGAACCTAAAAGCTCTATAGATCCAAACCGAATGAAAAAAGATGAACTTTTAGATAAGGAAATATGAAGGGATATTGATGAACATATTGTTAATCTGTTTGATAAAGCAAGTGCATGAAATGAGACCTTCTGGGGATGAATGAAATTGTAAAATTTAAATTATTACAAATATCAACATGGCTGTTATGACAAATTTAGAAAAAGAAGAATTTAAAAAAACTTGTGAAGAGGAATGAATTAATGATATTTCAGAAGAGAAAATTGAAGAATTATTAACCATACAGAAAGATTGGGAGCTCCATTCAAAAGTAGAATCAAAAGAATCTATGTTGGATAGGATGGAAAAAATAATTTTTGGTGAAGATTAATTATTTATATTTATCACTATATAGAATATGCATTTTAAATGATTACATATTGATAATTATAAACAGTATTGACATGATTTTTTCATAGATTTTTCTGAATGATTCAATCCAAATAATGAAAAAAATATTATGTTAATTTGAGCTGAGAATGGTACTTGAAAGACATCTTTTATAAAAGCTATTAAGTATGTATTATATTGATTCAAAACATCAAATTGAAGACCTTTACCAAAAACAGAAATCGCAGAATTAATTAATAATACATCAAATCTTTGAGAAAAAGATGATGATAATGGTTTTTCTTTTCAGTTAGATTATGTCTCAGATGCATGAGAAGATATGTCTATAAGAAGAAGCCGAAAAATTTTATGATGAGAAAAATTAGAGCTTATTGCAAATTGAAAAGTCTTAGATATGAATTATGAAGATATTTCTGATTATATAAATAATCTTATTCCAGAATGAATTTCTAAATTTTTCTTTTTCACATGAGAAGATGTAAAAATTTTTACTGAAGAGGAAGAAAAGAAATGACTAAAAGATCCAATAGAGGTCGTTTTATGAATAAATAAATATTCAAATCTTATAGATCATTTAGAAAAAATTAAAAGGAGATATGAATCAAGAGAAAAATATACGGATGATTATTTGAAAAAACTTGAAGATGAATTATATGAATTAGAAAGCAAATCAGAAACTAGTTCTTCAGCAAAAGAAGAAGCACAAAAAGAAGTTGATGAATTACAAAAACAAGTTAATGAGATACAAGAAAAAATGGATAAATTGTTTAACTGAGAGGCTCTTGATAAAAAAGATATTGTAAATGAAAAACTACTTAAAAATAAAAATGAACAAGAAAGGATTAGAAATAAGATTAGTTTATGGAAATGAGAACTCCCTATTTTGTTGTTAAAATGATTTTGTAATGATATAACTAAAGAAATAAAATATAGTAAAGAGGTAAATCAAGCTAGTGCATTTCAAAAAGAAATAGATGCAACGATAAAAGCATTATATCAACCTGAAGAAATCATATCACACACAAAGTGGGATGATAAATATTATGATATAATTAAAAATAAATTATTAGAACTTCATTGAGAAAAAGCTGTGAATAAGAAAGAATTCGTTCTTGATATTAATTCACATCAAGAAAGCGAAATAAATAGAGTGATAACTACACTTAAATATAAGGATAGTATTTCTTGAGATGAATTACATGATTTATTGGCAAAATATGAAAATTTATCAAAGGAACAGGAATTATTAGAAAAGGAGAAAGAAGAATTATCAAAAAATACAACGCGAAAAGCTGAGTGGGATGAATTAAATAGAGAATTATGAGATTTACAGAAAAAATTATGAATCAAACAAGCTGCTATGAGTAGATTAGCATGAATAGATAGTTTTAGACTTAAAGAATCAATTAAAGATAAGAAAAGAGAAATAGAAGATTATAAAAGCAAACAAGCTTTCCAAAATGAAAAATCATTAAAGGCTGAAAGAATAGGAAAATATATTAAAGTATTAGAATCATATATTGGAACTTTAAGAGATAGAGAAATAGAAGAAACAGAAAATATTATTCAAGAAAAATATAAAGATGTTTGTCATGAAGATATCAAATATGTTAGAATAGATAAAGATTCATATGAAATTTCTATAATAGATAGTAACAATAATGTTAAAGTGACTCATGAATTATGAGATGCAGAAAAAACATTATTTGCGTTATCTATTATATGGTGATTATGAAAGATTTCAGAATTAGAAATTCCTTTAATTATGGATGCTCCAATAGCTCCATTGGATGCAGAACATAAAAAGAATTTTCTAATAAAATATCTTCCTAAAACATGAAGACAAGTAATATTATTTTCAAATAGTGAGCATATCTCGCCTGATGAAGATCATGATAACATATATCCATATGTATATAATGAAAAAACATTTAGGAAAGAAAGTTGATTCTTAAAGAAAACAACTGTTATTAAATCAGATTGATATTTTAAATAGAAGCTTATATAAGGATGGCAAAATTAAAAACATCTTCAAGTTCTAAAGAGTTTATTTCAGTTATTTGAGATAAGATTGAAATGCAATATATTGATGTTGCACGTGTAGCTTTTGCGGTGTCTTTAATAAATTCTTGATGAAAAGTAGAAGAAAATGAATCTTTAGAAGATACATCATGACAAGAGTATAATGAATATTCTTTAAAAGATTCTGATTTCTATAGAGCATTACTTTGTTGTGTTTATCAAAAGAATCTTTCAGATGAAGAATTCTTTTCTAATCAATCACATTTTAAATATCATGTTGATAGGGGGGCGAAAATTTTATGGGATATCTGGGAAAATAAAGCAAAATGAGATAAAAATGTGTTTTTAATGGAAATAGCATCATTTGTAAAATAATTCTATTTAATACTAAATATGTAATGATATTATCTACTAAGGATAAAGAAATAATTGTAAATATATTATTACTTTTTGTGTTGCCTCTAATAGTTTATTGATTGGTTCTTTGGAATAATAAAGTTACTCAAAAATATCTAGCAAGTTTAGAACTTACTGAAGAATGAAAAAAAGAAATAGAAAGATTAGAAGCTGAATATGAAGAGAAATTTTGAGAATTAAATGTTTTAAATTATACAGATTAAACAATGAGAATTATAGAATTTCCACCTGATGATCCAAAATATAAGGAGAATGAAAATAAACGAATGAAGTATAAAAGATGATATATTGAAAACCATCCAATAAAACTCAAAGAAGTAACCGAAAAAGAAATTCCAGAATTAAAAATTTATAAATTAATAGCTGTATATAGGCCTTGAAGAATGGGATCGTCTGATTGTAATTTTGCATTATTACAAGATGATTGAATTCATTTTTATACTACAGATGACTATAGTCATGATTGATATTGAACGGTTATTAAAACATTTCCTGGATTTGAAAGAGATGGAGATAGAGATACTAAAGATTATGAATGGATCTATATTTGATTCTGAGGATGACTTTTTATAAGTAAGGATATCTATAAAGATTATTCTGAATTCGTAGATTTTGAATATAAGTTTTTTGATCTATGAACTCCTCGAAATATGCGGTATAATCGAGAACCTGTAATGAAAATGTACTTTGACGATCTAAAGAATAGAAAATTTAAAGGTAAATGAGATTGCTTAAAATTTGATGAATAAACTTTATTAATAGCTTATTTAATTATGGCTTATCTTTGAATAAGATTTGTATATAAGGGAGCTGATTCAAAATGAATCTACGTACAAATTGATGATAGGAGAAATGATTTTTATAAAGAATGAGATCTTCGAGATGCTTCTTATACGTATGATGATTATTTTAAAACAAGTGAATGCTACTACTGTAAAAATCAAAATGAATTAAAAGAAGATTTTATGAAGTATTTTGAAAAACATTTAGAGGATTCCCTTTATAAAGCTACAACTACATTTCATCCAGAACGTAGTAATTGAGGGAGTTGTTATGAAATTGCTTGATATGTGAATTGCATTAATTCAGCAAAAAAAGATATAGATATGAATTCCTTAATTGAATGATGGAACAATTATAAAGCTGTATTTCATGCACAAAATAAAAAATCTCTTGAAATTTAAAAATTTTTGATTATATATCCGTCACTTAAAATTTATGTTTTATCTTCTACATAGTAATCATGTAAGTTTATTCTAAACTATCTATATTAGTTTGATATTGCTTCGTGATGCTAGAGGAATCTACAATATATATACTTGGAATAAACTTAATAAGAAATATTTCTTATTAATTTTTTTTACCTTGTTATGTATTATAAAACATGCCCTACAGAAACACTTTCATGAATTCCATCCAAAAATATTTGGATAAAGGTCAACGTAGTTACAGTGAACCATTTGAGTTTCGAGAAAAGAACAAAACAGAGATTAATAATCTCATAATGAATAATAAAATTTCTAATAGTGAATTTACGATAATTAAATCAGCTGTTGATAAATTCATAGATGAATATATCCCTTTAAATAGTACTCAGGCTAAACTTGAAGAAATATTAAAATCATATATTGTTTTGGCTCTTAACAATAATTCTAGAATTGATAAGTACTTAAATAAGTTTGATTGTGATACAGCATATTATAAGAAAATTAAAGCAATATCTTTAATAAAATTCTATAATTGACCATTTGAAGAAATTAAATATCTATTAAGAGATATTTGTATTTTAGTTTGAGAAGCTATTGAATTAGATCCAGAAAATGCAAATGATTATGAGATAATTGTTAAAAATTTCTTGATTCAATTACGCTCATCATGAATATTGTATGGTGTTAAATGACTTTATTATATACAGGATATTTATCACGATAAGTATTGGAATTTGCTGATTTCCGATTCTGAGTTTTATAAACGATTTAAAAACTTTCAGGAAAGCTTCACATCATGAAAGGAGTATTTAAATGTAGACTTGATGAACGAAAAAATAAATGAAATACTAGACTACATAAAAAACTCTTGAAATACTAAAATTCCAAACAGAGAAAAAATCAATGAAGCTATTCAACCTCTTATGAATGAATATTTGGAGATATATAAGGATTACGAAAAACAATGTGAATTCGTAAGAAAAATGGATACGAGTGAAACAGATGGTGGAATTTGTATAGAATTTACTAAATTTAGTACTATAGAAGAATTCAAAAGTATTATAGCTTGAATGCTAGAAGATGAAAGGGAGGATAGAAAAGTATATATATTTTTCAAGGATATTGATGAATCAAAACAAAAAGAAGTTCTATCTGAATTAAATAAGAAATTTAAGTGAAGAATACTAAAAGATCATTCAGAATATTCTGCTTCAAATGAATTTTGAAGACTTTGAGAATTACAAGCATGATTACAATCTTTCTATTATGATATATTAGAAAAAGTGGTAGATATATGCTCATATCATGATGATGCCGATGAAGAATTTGAAGTATTCAATGAATACAAAGAAGACTCTGAAGATATTACAAGAATGCAGAAACAAATAGAGGAGATGAAAAAAGAACATCAGAAGCAAGAAGAAGAATTAAGAGAGAATTATGATAAAAAAGTTAATAAAATTATGCAAGAACATGATTTAAATAATGCAGAAAAAGATAATAGGATTCAGCATCTCTTGGATAAAATTAAAGTATTAGAGAATAATTGAGAAGAAGTTAACCACAAAAGTAATAATCTTTCAAGAGAAGAATATCAGATTACAGTTGTATGATGAAGTGAAAAGGCAAATAAACATTATGAATATACTATGTTTAAAGATGATGCCTTTATCTCTGAATTAAAATCTAGATATTGATTGGATAATATTCAATTCCACCTTGAATGAAGTTATACAGAACAAAAAAACAAAAAATTCAAAGATATGATTGAAAATGAATTATATAACGATCAAGCTACATTCGTTATTGTATTACAATCAGATCATGAAACAGAATTTCATAATTGGATAAAAGAAATTAATCAGGATATTAACCATGAGTTTAATCATAGAGTTACAACATTTTGAGAGATAGAAAAAGATTGACTTTCAAGGTACGATCAAAAATTTTCAAAAGATAGATTCTTTCATTACCTAGATATTGCTTTGGAAAAATATGAAGCACATCAAAGTATAACAAATAATTTAATTAGATAATATAATCTTAATTCTTTATTGTTACATTCGTGGTCTCATGGCCACGAATGTGATTTGATTTTCTTATTTTATCAAATAACATAATATTATATGATCTATTGAATTATGTGCTGAATCTGAATAGGTTTAACATTGTATTGAGAGCGTATCTGATCGTTTATAAGAAGATGTATAGATAAAATATTAATTCTTAATAACTTACTTATTAAAGAGGAAAAAAATAAAAATAGTTTACAATCCAGAAAACAAAGATTAATAAATAAATTATCATCAGAGAATATATACAATTATAATACACTTATAGTTACCACAAACTTCAATTTATTAAAAATAACAAGGGAAATCGAGAAAGATGATAAACCTTGCTATTTAACTAATGAAGAAAAACTGAATAAGTTATTATATGAATTGCCTGAAGAATCTGAAATGAGAGGTAATGAATGCTTAATGTATCACTATTTATTATGACCATAGAAAACAAGAAAAACCTATGTTCTTTTTTATGAACTAATTTATCCTCCTGCTAAAGGGGGTTATTCATGCATAAGGGAACTATTCACTACTAAAGGAGTTATTCATTCAAAATTAACATAGAATCAATCTCATCTTAATAGGAGTTTTTCATCAAAACGGATTGGATTACTTGCTCAGAATCAAACAGGAGCAAAATATAATTTATATCATTGTTTCTTTGCTAATTTAATAAAGCATTCTTTTTCTTTTTCGTGTAATTCTGGCATATTATGAACTTCTCATCCTCTTACAATAACTAATATTGTTTCTCAATTTTTTCTTAGAGCAAAATTTGGAAAAGCACTTAAAAAACTTGAAGCAAATAATATTTGATATCATTCTTTTTTAATAAAATAATCATGAACTATATTACATGCAAAATCACAAAGTTCTTCATTTCTTAAAGTATCAGTTTCTTCATATTTTGGAATTCATTTTCACCAATTAACTTGTTCTCAATTTCAAGGCCAATATAATTTATATTTATATAAATCAACCATACAAATTCAGATTGAACATATTTCATCTCATTTATACTCAGGGACTATCATAGAATTGAATTGTTCTCAATCGATATATTGAGACATAAAAACACATAATTTTCCATCTTCATAGAATAACATTACCTTTCCAGGTCTTCCACCAGAATGCGGAGCTCAAGCGACTCTAGAATCTCTATTTATATTTCAAACTAATTCAACGATTTGTGTAACACAGCAATAATCATTATTGATATTCTTAGTTTTTCACTTATAGTAATTTATAACATCATCTTTTCATTTAACATCATCCATTCTCCGTTGAGAAAACCATTTAACATCATCAGATAAATAAGGGAAAAGATTATCAAAATTTCATTTTTCATAACATTCTGCTATAACTCTTACACATTCATATTGTCTCTCTATTGATGGAAGTGTATTAGAATTCTTTTTCTTTGTTCATCTACGATTTTCTTCATCATGAAATTTATTCCTAACTTTTTCTTCCATCTTAGATTGAAAAGAATCATAATCTATTTGGAAAGACATTTCCCTTTGAATCATATCATCATCTTCTCGCTTTCAACTAACACAATGTCATGCAGCATCTCTCGTAAAACCAGGGAAATAACTACTTCATTTACCACTTTTTTTTCAATTCTTCCATTCTCAAATATACCAACAATTTTCACGGTCACTTAAACTTCAATTTCAGTGAAAGATTCAATTATAAAATTCTCAGGCATATATATAACGGTCTCAATCTATTTCAACATCTAAAAATCATTTACCATGTCAATATGGCATGTCATCCTTTCGTTCTCATTCATATTCACTTCAATCACTATATTGAATAAATCAATTTCATGATCTTTTTCAGTTTTTCCATTCTCATTCATATATACGTCCATCTTTATATACCATTTTTCATTCTCATTGAGGAAGTCATTCTTTGTTCTTTTCTCATGTATAATCTCATTCAGAAGTTCTTTCATTTTCTTTTATAAGATAATCATATATTGATATTTTTTTCTTAAAATGATTAAATAATCACATATTTAATAAATAAAAAAAATAAAATATGATTAAATGATTTCTAATAAAATTTTTATATATTTCAAATCTATTTATTAGTGGAAGGTTAAATGTTAAACCTACTTTCTTTTCTAGGAATTAATTTATTTCTCCACATTTTAAATCAATCATTATCTCTAAAAAAACTTAATCATATATCAAATTTCTTTACTTTTCTCCTTCAATCTCGAAGGAGTTTTTCTTTAGTAAATTTTGATTCCTGAGTTACATCTGAATGTCTAAGAATCATATCATTAGGAATATTGAAATTACCCATTAGATATTCTACTAAATCAGTTAATCTGATAAATTGATTAAGGTTATATTCTCAATATCAAACTACTTCTATTCATAGGAATTGAGTATTAACATTTCCTATATTTCATCGGCTTCAATTTCATGCATGCCATAAAATATCTTTAGGATCTCATATCTTTCAGACTTCTCAATTTTCTCAAATAACAAAGTGAACAGAAGCTTGAGCTTTAGATTCTGATAGATATTTCATATTAGATTGAAATGTTCATCAAGCCGTATGATGAATAATAATTCATTTACATGGATTAGTTCATCTGGATTTTTTAGTAGTTGATAGTTTTAAAGTGAATGGATACATGATAATTTTTTAGAATATAAATTATTTCTGTAATTCAATTTTAATCCATTGGATATCAGTCTGAATTTGGGCTAAAGTAGATTGAATATAAGCAACATCTAATTCAGCTTGAGCTTTCTCTACTGCAGAAATTCTACTATCCAACTTTGAATAGCTGAATCATAATCCGAATACAAAAACTATAAATGATATCCAAACAGCAGGATTACTTAGATAACTTTTAATCTTTTCAATCATTTCCATTATTAGTATCAATTAAAGGATCTTTCTTACTTTCTCAGACTTTTTGCCCAAAATAGAAACTGATAACCATTAGCATAGCATTATTAAATAATGAAGTTTCTATTCCTCATAAGGTTAGATAGATAGTCTGAAATGATAAAACCAAAGTTAGAATTAGAAATACTAACTTAGTAATACTCATTTTTTCTCGAAAAGTTTTCATGATTAAAACAGTTAAGAATTAAATATTAGAATTTGCACTTGAATAAACGGCTTTAGAATATCTAGTACTTGTAGCTATATTTGAAGCATTCCTAAGTCCCATCATAACATCATCTACTGTATTTCATCATCATGAATTAAAATCTCAAAACATACCTTTGACTTTAATAGTTCAATATTTGTCTCCTAATTGATTATGAATAAAACCAGGCTCTCATTCATATCAAACTATTCAATAAATTCAGAATTCTAATTCTCATGAAGATTTATTAGCCATAGGATAAAGTGGCATATCTCACATAGATATAACCCTACGATTAATATTAAATTTTGAGTATGAGAAAGTTCAAGAAGATCAGGCTCAGCAACAGCAATTAACATATATTGTATAAGTTGTATTAGCCTCTAAGTATTTTCATTTTTGTCCATATATACTAACAACATCAGAAAATGATGGATAAATAATCCAGTTATTATTTAGATAATAGATTCATGATATTGTAGGAGTATAAGTAGTGGTGTATAATCTTTGAGGTGTTATATAAGATGCAGAGTTTACACTTCATTCATTTCAGATTGCTTCATCTCAATAAGGCATATAACCAGTATCCATTTTATAAACTACTTCTTTTTCAAAACTATTACTCCAAACAGCTATCCTCTTATATTTAGCAAATCGGAATTTAATATCAGATGCAGAATAACTTCTTGTGTATCTACATAATCTCCAATATCTTCAAGTTCAAGCACTTCATCCTGTTCGATTCACTCAATCATTAGAATAAGCTGTAGAGGGACTTCTTGAAGAACTCCGTGTAATTTTAGCTTTCCTTGCTTCAGGATAATCACAATGAGCATATAAATTATCTCAATCATATGATTGAATTCCTACATCATTAGCCATAACATAAATTTCAGTTGTTCATGAAGGGTAATAATAATCAGAATTTTGATAGATATAAATCGTTCAATCTGCTGTAGTAGTTGTAAGATTAAATTTTATTGTTAATTGTGTTCATCTACTTGAAGTTATATTTCAGTTAAGAGTTACTGTTACTTTTCATCTGGTTAGTTGGATATTGTTAAAAGATACAGTTCAAGTTAAGCTTCATACAGTTACTTTTACATCAGAAACAGTAGTCCAAGTATCTGATTTGGAAATATAAAACGAAATCTGATTAGATGCTACTCATGATGCATAAACATATGTGGTTAAAGTATTAGATCATGTTAATTCTGCGGCATCAGTTGCTAAATCTTCATCATTTTTTGGGATATATCATAAATGAACTCATTTAGTAAAAGCTTCTCAAATAATATATTTTTTAGTTAATACTTGAGTTGGAATTCAGTTAGTAAGAATATTATTCATGTTAGTTTGTAATCATGAAACATTACTTTCTATCGTTGATATATTAGATTGAACCGATACTTTTGTCCATCTATTAGGATTAAAATTCTCAGCAGTTGAAACAGCTGTAGAACATCTATATCTATCTCATTTATACATTACGATAGATCCTACTGAATAAGTAGAATTTGGATTATATTCATTAGCAATAGCAGTATCATTTGCAGATATTTCTAATCATTCTTGTAGATCCTGAATATGCCTTGCTAATACGAATAAAGAAAAGAAATCTCAGGCATTAAAATCTTGAGGAGTAGTTCATTCAAAACCTCTATTAACAGTAAATTGATCTCCATCCTTATCAGTAACTTCTACTTTTTCAGATTTAACTATTTTTCAATCTGAATCTCTTTTATTAAGAACTGCTATAAATGGGGCTTCAGGAAATAACATTCCATTACCTAATTCAACTACAAGAGTAGTAGCTAATGAAGATAATCAAACTTGAAGCTTAGCTTCGGCATTGTCTTTTACATTATACATGGTTATTTTTGATTAATGATAAAACGCTCTAAACTCTGATAGGAATCTAGAATTATTTCAGCCGTATCTTTACGGTAATTCACTTTCTTAACTTGCTTATTTTCTATGATCCATTCCGTATTTCTTACGGATAAAGTATCTCATGGTTTGATAGAAAAATAATCATAATTTGAATTTACAGATACTTTATAATTTCTGATGATATCCTTTTCTTTAAGTAAGGATGCTAATCTTAAATTAGCAGTAGTAGCATCTTTAATATCAGATTCTTCAACAAATAATTCATTTACTCAGTATTTTAATATTCAATCTGAATCACTTCAGACTACTTGTCATCAATCATATTTTAGAGTGATTGAATTAAAGTAATTTGTAGAATCTTCACTCAAATCTATGTTATAACAATCATCATTATAGGTTAATAAATGATGGTTCTCATAAGGAGTAAATCGTACTTTATTATCAGCATCTATGAAAAAAGCATAATCCAAAGTCTGATTTAATATCTCTTGTAGTAATGATAATGTGGTATTATTACTTGATTCTATACTGATTGATGATGTATAATCCCTAACGGGGCTTGTATCAAACCCCAGATTATAAAACACATTTCTGATAAATACTCATGGATTAATATTTAAAGTTCAATCTTGATAAGGAGTGAATGCCAATAATCCTAATAATCAACTACATTTGATAATCTGCCTTTTTCATCATTTATCAGCTTTAATGGTAACTCATGTTATAAATCACTGATAAATAGTTTTTCATTGCTTATAAATTTTAATTCTTTGCTTATGGTCCAATTGGAATTCTCAGTAATATTCAAAAGATAGAGAAGAATATCATGAATTAACTGAAGCAGAAAAACTATAATTACAAGAAATTTCTTTCTCATTAAGAGTTTGAATAAAAGTTCAATTTCTATCATAAACTTTGATATTAAACATAAGTATCTCTATATTGAATAAAAACAGAATAATTAGCTGTTCATTGTGGTTTAATCTCTATTGGATTTTCTCCAAAATTAAGGTTTCAGAATTCTCAAACCCAATCTATTCAATAGCTTCAATTCTTAGCAACATCTACTTTTTCTCAGTCTAATGATATGATATCTCATGATACAACCGATTCATTTATATGAACAATCTTTTCTCAAATGGTTATGGTTACATTATTCGCATTAGTTCAATTACCAAACATTATGAAAATTACAGGGTTGGCTTGATGAGATCCTGTTTCATAGAATATTGATGTGTAGAAGTTTCAACTGATTCAATAATAAGCTAATTCATGCTTTTCTAAGCTATACATGAAAGGATCTAAAATTCAGAATGTAACTGATATAGAAACGGTATTAATTGTTCGGTTTTCTCTGGGGATAGAAATATTAGTTACTACCGCCTTAGTTTGTAAAATTCAACTCTCTCTTTTTACATACAATAAAGATTCTCACTGAAGGAGCTTAGATTTAATTCTGTTAATTTTAGCTTCAAGACTAACTGCGTTTTCGGCTACAATTCGTCCTTCAATTTGAATCGTTTTATTCTTAATTAACCAATTTCATAAACCTTGCCCATGTGAAGATAACTCATAATTTTGAATATCTAATTTAATTCATTCATAATCATCAGGGATATTTGAAATAATGATATCAGAAAAATCATAATTATTGAATGCAATAATCTTAAAGCTCACATCTCATCATCAACCCCCAGAAGCAGTAGTTGAAAGAGATCCGTATAATGTTGTATTAAATAGAAAGCTATTATACATGA
>Ga0247608_10002222_pt1 | contig 24849 bp, 23 predicted proteins | sample 176DNAGHGlowgp2_FD_193490 | JGI IMG/M metagenome (GOLD analysis project Ga0247608, IMG submission 193490) | Sheep rumen microbial communities from Palmerston North, Manawatu-Wanganui, New Zealand - 1766 DNA GHGlow gp2 | ecosystem: Host-associated > Mammals > Digestive system > Stomach > Rumen ... | reverse complement strand
CCTTTTCTCCGAAAAAATGCCACCAAAACGGCACTTGTCGTACTTTTTTTTTGCAAAACTGGGAAAACAGACATTCCGCGCAGTCTTTATTTACTGGGCGTGGCTGATTTTGGTGCGGTTGCCGTAGCTTTTAGCTTTTGACGCTTATCACTCAGAACCCGTGGAATTCCCCCTCATTCAGCATTCAGCATTAACACCGCGCCACCACGAATTTCACGTCGTGCTTCCCGTCTCCGTAGCAAATTAATCCACAAATTCAAAGCTGTTTCCGAAGTTCCTTCACATCCAGAAACAGCCTGTTGTAATCAGGCGCATAGCGTTGGACTTCTCGGCTGAACAATGCCAGAAATTCAACATTCTTGTGCTTTTCGAAAAGTGTGGAGACGGAAATATCCTTCAAATAATAATGATGGTTCATGGCTTCGCTCACCACCTTCTGGATAGCGGTCTTATACCCTTTATCATCCTTCACAATGCCCGACTTGTTCAGAAAAGAGGGACCGGCCTCAAACTGTGGCTTGATCAGGAACATCATCTGTCCATCTGGTTTCAAAAACGGATCTATATAAGGTATAATATAGGTCAGCGAGATGAACGAGACATCGGAAACTATAAAGTCAAATTTCTGATTATTAACATCTTCCGCGGTAAGTTCTCGGAAATCCTTGTTTTCAAAGTCCGTCACTTTGGGATTGTTCTTCAACGATTCGACCAGTTGGGCCGTGCCCACATCGACAGTGGTGACCGATGCGGCGCCGTGCTGCAACGCGCAGTCCGTGAAGCCGCCCGTGGAAGCCCCGATGTCCAACACCGTCTTCCCGACAAAATCCAACCCGAAATCCTTGATCGCCTTCTCCAACTTCAACCCGCCCATGCTCACATACTTGTTGAAAAGGTCTATCACCTCCACCCGCATCGACTCCGTGATGTCCATGGACGCTTTCGTCACGATACGCCCATCCACCATCACAGTCTCGTGTTTGATGGCGGTCTGCGCCTTCTCCCGTGAAGGGAAGAAATTGTTGTCGGTAAGGTATTTGTCTAATCGCATTTTTTTAATTGATAATGGATAATTGATAATGGATAATTATTTAAGGAATAGAACCTGTTCCCCTTATCATTTTATCATCATCTTATCATCGTTCATTCATCTTCATTCATCGCATCATCCTCACAGGAGTTGCAAATCCGCCAAATGCTGTCGCAACTCCGCCTCGGTCTTGATGAGGACCTGGCGGGGTTTGCTGCCGCTGCCGGGACCGACAATTTTGAGGTCTTCAAGCTGGTCCATGATGCGGCCGGCGCGGTTGTAGCCGAGGCTCAGCTTCCGTTGGATCGAGGAGGTGGAACCCTGCTGGGTTTGCACTATCAACGTGGCTGCCTCTAACAACATGGGATCCAACTCGTTAGGATTGGCTGGCATATCACCGTGGCCGCCACCTTCATCACCGGGTTCGGGAACATCGGGAAGTTCGTAGGGTTCAAGCAACGGGTGCAACTCTTCTTGTTTCTCGATGAATTCCGCAATCTTTTCTACCTCAGGCGTGTCCACGAAAGCGCATTGCAGACGCACCACGTCGCTGCCCGTGGAGATGAGCATGTCGCCTTTGCCGATGAGCTGGTTGGCGCCCGTGGCATCAAGAATGGTCTTGGAATCGACACCCGACTGCACGCGGAAGGCGATACGCGCGGGGAAGTTGGCCTTGATGCTACCGGTGATGATGTTCACGGAAGGACGCTGCGTGGCGATTACCAAATGGATACCGATGGCGCGTGCCAGCTGGGCCAGACGGGCCAACGGCTGCTCCACCTCACGACCTGCCGTCATGATCAAGTCGCCGAACTCGTCGATGACCACCACGATGTAGGGCATGTAGCGGTGACCGGCCACCGGAGAAAGCTCGCGGGCGCAGAATTTGGCGTTGTACTCCTTGATATTGCGCATCTTGGCGGCTTTCAGCAGGTCGTAGCGAGTATCCATCTCCACACAGAGGGAGTTGAGCGTGCGCACCACCTTCTTGGTGTCGGTGATAATAGCATCGCCGTTGTCAGGCAACGTGGCCAAATAGTAGTTTTCAATGACAGAATAGAGTGTGAATTCCACTTTTTTCGGATCGACCAGCACGAATTTCATCTCGCAAGGATGCTTGGTATAAAGCAGCGAGGTGATGATGGCGTTCAGTCCGACAGACTTACCTTGACCCGTGGCACCGGCGACCAGCAGGTGCGGCATTTTGGCCAAATCCACCACGAATGACTCGTTGTTGATCGTCTTGCCAAGTCCAATCGGCAACGCATAGTTGTTGTTGCGGAATTTCTCCGAGTTGATGATCTCGCGCATAGAAACGATGTTGGGGTTCTTGTTGGGAACCTCGATCCCAATGGTGCCGCGGCCCGGTATCGGCGCGATAATGCGGATACCTAACGCGGAAAGGCTCAACGCGATGTCATCCTCCAGATTCTTGATTTTGCTGATACGGACACCCTCTTTGGGAACAATCTCGTACAAGGTTACGGTAGGACCGACCACGGCGGAGATACTCTTGATGGCGATGCCGAAGCTGAGCAACGTCTTCTCTATACTCATCTTGTTCTCCATCAGTTCCTTTCTTATAAGTTCCTCTGTAGAAGCAGTATAGGGGTAATCTTTCAACAGGTCGACAGGAGGGAACTCAAAAAGGGAAAGCTCCTTGCGGGGATCGTAGGGCTCCAACTCTCGGACCTCCTCTGGCGTAAGCTCATGTTCACCATCCACCTCTTCTTCATCGCCTAACACATCACCAGATTCGTCGCTTGATTCGTCAGCCGCCTTGTCATTAGTGTTCACGAAATCAAACGGGATATCATCCGTCTTCTCCTCCTGGTCTTCCTCCTCAAACAGTTGTTCGGGTTCAAACACATCATTGGCCTTCTCCATCTCCACCTGCTGTTCTTCCTCTTTGATATCCACCAAATCATAGACTTTCGGTTTATATTCATCGCTGAGGGCGCCGTGGTCGGTGATGTAAAGGTCTGGCTGGTCTTCTCTCTGGAAGCGGGAGGTGCCGACAGCCTGAGCGACTTGTTCCTTCCGTTTCGCCGCTTTGCGTTCACGGATATTAACAACAGACTGTTGGAATCTCTCCGCAAGTCCCGAGAAGTTAATATCGTAACAGAAAACAAGAAGCAAGACAAAAAGGGCGATGTCAATCACCACGGTAAAGATCACACCCACGTGTTCCACGAGGAACTGGCAGATGAAATTCCCGAAATAGCCGGCCAGGAAGGGACTGTTGGAATTATAGCCCACCAGTCCGAGGGTGATGGAAATCCACGCCATCGTCATCAGAACGGCAAACGTGGTGCGTCCCAACGGGAGAACCGACTTCTTGGCGACAAGTTTTATGCCATATAATAATATAAGGAAGGGAAATCCGATGGAGGCGATTCCGAAAAAGAACTGCACGAAGAAATACGCCAGCGTGGCGCCTACTCCCTTCGCAAGATTCTCGGCAGGTTCCACATGGTCGCCCACGACAAATGCGATGTTGTTATGCGCGTTGAAATAGAACGACACAATGGACAAAACCAGCAAAAGTGCGAACAGAATCAACAAAACACCATAAAACACCACCATTTTTTCCCCGGTGATGAACTTCCAAAAGGAAAAAGAGGATTTGGAAGGGTTACTTTTCGAGGACGACTTCTTCCTGCTGTTTTTGTTCGACGACCCGCCGTTTTGCGAACCGGCCAGCCGCTGCATGTTAGATGTATTCGATTTCTTTGCCACTTCTATAATGGTTATGGGTTATTGGTTATTGGTTATTGAAAATAAGTCCGGAAGGAAAATTTCAAGGAACAAAAATACAATATTTAACGTCAAAACGAGTTATTACATTCTGCATTATATAAACATCGCAATGTTGGAAAAAAAAGTGGAAAAATAAAATTGATAGCAAATAAGAGCGTATTTTTGCATAAAATTTTTGAACATGAACGGATTAACATTGTTATTAACGGCAGTAAACGATTCCATGGGAGTGGTCGCTTCGGCAGTGGAGCCCCATGTGGAGGAAACCTCTTATTTCAAACTGGTGTTCGCAGTCAACAGCCTCTGGATCATCATCCCGCTGATTCTGATGCTGGCATTTGCCATTTACTTTTTCGTGAAAAAGCTCTTGGTGGTGAACCGCGCCTCACAAGAGGAAGGCAACTTCATGAACAACATCCGCGACTTCATCCACGACGGCAAGTTGGATTCCGCCGTCGCGCTCTGCCGGAACAACAACAACCCCACAGCCCGCATGATAGACAAGGGTCTCAGCCGTCTCGGCCGTCCGCTTGACGACATCCGCACAGCCATCGAGAACGAGGGCAACCTGGAGGTCTCCCGTCTGGAAAAAGGCGTCTCCGCCCTGGCCACCATCGCCGCCGTCGCCCCGATGATGGGGTTCTTGGGAACCGTCGTCGGAATGGTGGGCGCTTTCCATAACATGGCCGCCGACCCCAACAACTTCAACATCGGCACCCTGTCATCCGGCATCTACACCGCCATGATCACCACCGTGGGCGGTCTGGTCGTCGGCATCATCGCCTTGGTGTTCCACAACATCCTGATCTCCAGGATTTCCAATGTGGTCTACATGTTGGAAGTGCGCACCACCGAGTTCATGGATCTGCTTCACGAAAACGCTTAAGCCCCTGCTGCCATGGCTATCAAGATGCAAAATCGCATTGACCCGACGTTCAGCGCGACCTCCATGTCCGACCTGGTGTTCCTGCTGCTGATCTTCTTCATGCTCACCTCGACGATGATCTCGCCCAACGCGATAAACCTCGTCTTGCCGAAGAGCACTGCGGAAAAACAGCTTTCGAACAGACAACTGGAGGTCTATATTGACGCGGATCTCAACTATTATGTAAACCCCGAAGGCTCTTCTGCACAGCCCACCGCTTACGAAGACCTGCTCCCCACTCTGATGGGCGCTGTCGAAAAGGACGCCTCTGCCCAGAAGAACATCATCCTCCGCGCCGACAAGAGCGTCCCGATTGAGAACGTGGTCGCCCTGATGGACGTGCTCAACGAATTGAACGAGAACTTCCCCGAGGAAGAAAGATATAAAATGGTACTCGCCACAGAAGCCAAATGATTAAATCTAACGAGAATAGAAAGGACAATGTAATTGCATGGTGTGCGACAATCGGCACCATGGCATTATTGTTGATTTTGCTTCTGGCCTGTAGTCTTAAGACACAGATTCCCCCGCCACCGCCCAAGCAGATGGTCTATGTGGACATCGCTCCCGTTGGCGGCGGTGGGGGCGGCGGTACCCCTCAGGTGGCCTCCAACCCGAAACCTTCCGCCGGGCAGAACTATGCCACCCAAAACGCTCAGGATGCCCCGGCAGTAACCCATTCCAACCGGACTTCCACAAACACCCAAACCCAAACCGTGCCCTCCCAACCGAAACCCGACCAGTCGTCCATGTACCACGGTCGTGGCGGTAGCGGCAGTGGCGGCGGCTCTGGTTCTGGTATCGGCAGCGGGACCGGATCCGGCCTCGGCCCCGGTGAAGGAGCTGGCAGCGGCGGCGGAGTGGGCTATGGCACCGGCCACCGCGGCATGATCAACAACATCGACGCCACAGTCAACGAGGAAGGTCAGGTATGCGTGGAAGTGCATATCGCCGCTGACGGCCACGTTATCGACGCGCGCGTGATCAACAACTCCAAGCACAAAACGACCATCACCAACCGGAATATCCAACAACAATGCGTGGCTCGGGCCAAACAAGCACTCTACAAACCGGGGAAAGAGGAACTGCGAATAATCGTCTTCAGTTAGACTTAAGACTTAAGACTTGAAACTTTGGGGAATTCTATAGAATTCCCTTTTTTTGACGTATATTTCCCGCAAAGAAGCACAAGATATAAGAAAAAAAACTATCGCAAAAAATCTTATCTTTGCAGATTCTAACTACTAACTATTGCCTTAAAAGAGTATGGAAACCTATCACGAAATCCTAGAACGAATCTTCACCGCCTACCCGATGTACCATAAGGTCGGAAGTGCGGCATACAAGGAAGGCCTCGAGAACATCGAAGCCCTGCTTGACATCATCGGCAACCCGCAACGGAAACTGCGCTGCGTGCACGTGGCCGGAACCAACGGGAAAGGCTCGGTATCGTCTTTCCTGTCGTCTTATTTCCAGGAACTCGGTTACAAGACCGGACTCTTCACGTCGCCGCACTTAGTCGATTTCCGCGAGCGCATCCGCATCAACGGTGAGATGATTCCCGTGGAGGACGTGCTGGCCTTTTTCGAGCAATATCAGGAGAGATTCGCCCATTTGGAACCCTCGTTTTTCGAAATCACCACCGCGCTGGCGTTCCACTACTTCGCTGAACAAAAGATTGATTTCGCTGTTATCGAGGTCGGGTTAGGTGGAAGGCTGGACTCCACCAACGTCATCACTCCCCTACTCTCCGTAATCACCAACATTTCGCTGGAACACACGCAGTTGCTCGGCGACACCATCGCGAAGATCGCCTACGAGAAGGCTGGAATCATCAAGGACAAAGTACCCGTGGTCATTGGGGAATTCCACCCCGAAAGTTTCCCGGTGTTCGAAGATGTCGCCCTGAAACACGATGCACCGATATTTCCCGCCGATGTCAACTACAGCTATACCCGAAATGGATGCAGGATGGATATCAGCGATAAGGACACCCATGAGAAAGTGTATTCACTCTGTACCCCGTTTAAGGCCCATTATCAAGACAAGAACACCCTCACCTTCTTCCAAGCGGCAAAAGTACTGGAGTTCGTCCTAAACATCCAGGAGGACAAAATCGGCGCCGCCGTATGGAACATGCAGAAAAACACCGGACTGACCGGCCGTTGGCAGGTTCTGTCCGAAAACCCGCGCATCCTCTGCGACGTGGGCCACAACTACGCCTGCCTGAAGCATTCCATGTCCAACATATATGAAGAAAAAACGTCCTATGATAGCAAAATCCACGTGGTTTTTGGCATGGTGAGCGACAAAGACATCGACCATATCCTTCCGCTGTTGCGCAAGGAGTTTGTCTATTACGTCTGCCGCGCCCAGATTGAGCGGGCAATGGACCAAGAGAAACTCGCGGCGAAAATGCGGGAGCAAGGACTACCATGCGAAACCTATCCATCTGTGAAAGAAGCAGTTGCGGCGGCGAAGGCGGCGGCGAAAAAGGAGGATGTGATTTTCATCACCGGCAGTTGTTTCGTGGTCGGCGAGGCATTATCGCTTTTCAATGGTTATGGGTTATAGGTTATTGGTTATTGAAGCCCTGCTAGTCCTGAATGCCGTTTTCGTGTTCGGACAGTCGTCTTCGATTGTTTTCAACGAAAGCGACGTGGAACTGCTACGGGACGCGAAAGTCATCGGGCGGAAAAACCAGATGCTAACCTTGGACAACTACCCGCAATCTGCCGAAAAAATCGTGCAATACTTGGAAAACCATGGCTATCCGTTCGCATCCGTGAACCTCACTACCGAATGGGATAACGACACCACCCCACTCTACCGGATGCGTATCGAGCGGGGCCGCTACACCAAAATCGACTCCATCGTGTTGAAAGGCAACCTGAAACTGAGCCAAAGCTACCTTTGGCCCTACTTGGGATTGCGGCGGAAAGCCCCCTATTCCGAGAAAACGGTACAAGAAATTTCCAAGAGCCTGGAGGCTATTCCCTTCGCCACGGTCATACAGCCTGCCGGCATCTCCTTTGAGGAAGACAAAACGCTACTTTACGTTTTCTTGGATAAACGGCAAGTCAACCGATTTGACGGCTACATCGGATTTCAACCGGTGAACGAAATGACAGGAAAACTGGCCGTTACCGGCGAACTTTCGTTGTCGTTGCTGAACATTTTCCATATCGGAGAACAACTCTCCCTGGACTGGCGCAGCAGCGAGAAACATTCCCAGTACCTCAATCTAGTCGCCAGCTTCCCGTTCCTTTTCCGCACGCGCTTCGGCATCGACGGGCATTTCCGGCTTGACAAACAGGACACCACATATCTGACCCTGAACTACCATCTTGGCATCCCGTACCATTTCCGCCACGACAGCTACCTGCGCCCCTACATCGACTTCACGCAGTCGCAGCTACTGAACACTTCCAGTTCTTCTTCGATTGCGGACACTTCGTGTATGAGCCACCGCAATATCCTGTATGGATTGTCGTTGCAAGTCAGGCAAGTGGACAATCCCTACCAGCCGAGGCTCGGTTTTGAATTGTACGCAGATGCCGCCGCAGGACGCAGGATATTGCTTCCTGACCGACACCATAACGAATTAGAACCCTCCAGCGTCAATACCACAAAAACTTCCTATCGTCTGATGGGCGGACTATCGGGATATATTCCTATCTACAAGCAACTTGTCCTCATGCTCCGGACACAGGCGGGCAGTATGCTCACGGGACCACACTACAGCAATGAAATGTTCAAGATTGGCGGGGAAGGACAAATCCGGGGATTCACGGAAAACGAACTATACGCCAGCACCTATCTGCTCTACTCGGCGGAATTAAGATACCTGTTTGGGCGGAACTCCGATGTACATGTCTTCTTCGACGGTGGTACATACGAGCAACAAGGGTACCACAACTACCTGTTTGACACACCTTTCGGCTTCGGATTAGGTGTCAATGTCGGGGTGCGAAGCGGCGTTTTCTATTTCGAGTATGCCCTGCCAAGACAACGTGGGAACCACATCTCCCTCAAAACGGGGAAGATACATTTCGGCGTGAAAGTATCGTTTTAGCAGTTCGCTATTGGCCGTTTTAGCAGCACATCAGGCAAAAGAGGAACACCGGGATGGTGGCGAAAAGGATGGAATCAACTCGGTCAAGGACACCACCGTGACCGGGGATGATGTTGCCACTGTCCTTCACGCCAGCCTTGCGCTTGAACATCGACTCTAGGAGGTCGCCCATCAGTCCGAAGATTTCCACTAATAAGGCCATCACTATCCACTGCCAAAGGGCAAGTCCCGCAGACTGGAAGTACGGGATATACGAAAGCCCGACCGCCAGACCCGCCGTGAAAACGCAACTGCACAGAAACCCCTCCCATGTTTTTCCTGGCGAAATTTTTGGTGCCAGCTTATGCTTACCGAACAACGACCCGAAAACGTATGCGGCCGTGTCCGACATCCAGATCAGGATGAAAAAGCCCAGCACCAACATGGGCTGTTTCGGAATCCATACAAAAAACAACAGACTCAACGGTAAAAGAATCCAAATCAACGAGAGAAGCCCCATGCCGATATTCAAAATCGGATTCTCATGGCGACAAATCAGTTCAGGCAAGAAAATGCCAAGTATGGCCAACACCAGCATCACGCATTCTCCTGAACTGAAAAAATGGATATTCCCCACTATATCTGGCGTACTATTCAAAAACGCATACATTTCCGAAGCGAACAGGAACGCCAACATCATGGTCATGGCGGAAATATTAACGAAAGGATAACATTCCTTAAGTTCCGGGGTCTCATACATCTCATACAATTCCCTTATTCCCACCAATCCAAAAAAGAAGGCCAACGGCACGGCCACCCAAGGGGTGAAGACCGCCGCCACCATCAGGGCGACATAGACGATGCCTGAGGCTGTCCTGACAAACAGATTACGCGTCTTGGGATTCATCTTTCGGGGGATTATCATCCAACAGCAAAAGAATGTAACGGGGATTCTTTGTCGTGCGAACCTCCTTGCCGTTCTCTTTCGGAAGCGGAGCCGGGGCTATGAACTCCATACCGGCATCCTTGGCGACTTTCGGATTGCGCTGCAGCGCCGTCTCGAAATCGGGAACGATGTCCACCATACGGGATATCACAATGACATCCAGGGCAAGGTTCCGCATGGAAACAAATCGAGAGATGGGCTGCGTGAAACCAATGCTTCCATTGCGAGCCACCAATGCTGTAGACAGCACCACCACGGCATCTATCGGCATACTGGTGGAAATGGAATTGACATAGTTCATCTGCGCCTGCTCCAAATCTGAACATAAATTGTTGTGCGTGTTCAATACCACATTGTATTGCTGGTCCTCCGCCAACATCTTCAAGAATTTCAAACGGTCCTGTCGGGTATGGCAACGCAAAATCTTCCCACCGTTGGCTTGGAAATTCTGCCAGAACTCCACTTGGACATTGTCCATCGGCGACAAAAACTGAGCTGAAGGTTGCCCATCCGGAATGTGGTCATGCGAAACAGTACTTTTACGGATTACCCCGCGTATATATTCTTTGTCTGTTATGAAATTCTCAATCTCACTCATAGTTCCTTATGCTTGTAATTGTTGTTCAGTGTCCGTATGTTCTTCAGTATCTGGGACTTGTTCGGATTCAGAAGCGACAGATTCTTTATCTTGAGACTGAAAAGGGCGGTCCCCAAGGATGTTCTGCACATCTTCTGTGAAGATCACCTCCCGTTCCAAAAGCAATTTCGCCAACTGCTCCACTTTTTCATAATTGTCTTGCAAGATTTTCTTAGCCCGTTTATACGAATTCTCGACAAGCAGGTGCACACGCTCATCAATCTCCTGGGCGGTTTTCTCACTGTAGGGTTTGGTCATGCTATACTCTTGCTGACCTGTTGAGTCATAATAGCTCACATTGCCGATTTTCTCATCAAGACCATAATAGACAATCATGGCGTATGCCTGTTTGCTGACTCTTTCAAGATCGTTTAGGGCACCCGTGGAGATTTTGCCGAAGAATACCTCTTCTGCGGCACGACCGCCCAATGTGGCCGTCATTTCATCGAACAGCTGGTCGTAAGTGGTCAGCTGGCGTTCTTCTGGAAGATACCAGGCCGCACCCAATGCCTTTCCTCGGGGTACGATGGTCACCTTTACCAACGGAGATGCGTAACGCAGCATCCAACTCACACATGCATGGCCGGATTCGTGATAGGCAATCGTCTTCTTCTCTTCGGGAGAAATGACACTGCCACGCCGTTCCAGACCACCGATAATACGGTCAACTGCGGCCAAGAAATCCTCTTTCTCAATACATTGCTTATTCTGACGGGCTGCGATGAGGGCGGCCTCATTACAGACGTTAGCAATGTCGGCACCGGAGAATCCGGGGGTCTGTTTCGCGAAGAAATCCAAATCCACATCTGAGCCGAGCTTGAGGTTGCGCACATGGACGCCAAAGATACCACGACGCTCATTCAGATTCGGCAGTTCGACCTGGATTTGCCGGTCAAAACGTCCGGCGCGCAGCAACGCACGGTCAAGAATGTCGGCACGATTGGTGGCCGCCATGATGATGACACCGGCATTGGTGCCAAAGCCATCCATCTCCGTAAGCAATTGATTCAAAGTACTTTCGCGTTCGTCATTGGCATTGGAGAACGCCCCTTTCCCGCGGGCGCGACCGATGGCGTCGATCTCGTCGATGAAAATGATGCAGGGGGCCTTCTCTTTGGCGGTACGGAAAAGGTCACGCACGCGCGAGGCGCCCACGCCCACGAACATCTCCACGAAGTCGGAACCCGACAATGAGAAAAACGGCACTTTCGCTTCTCCTGCAACGGCCTTTGCCAACAGGGTCTTACCCGTTCCCGGAGGGCCGACAAGCAGCACACCTTTGGGAATCTTGCCACCCAAAACGGTATATTTCTGCGGATTCTTCAAGAAATCAACGACCTCTTCTATCTCGAATTTCGCTCCTTCCAAGCCGGCAACATCCTTAAATGTCACCAATTGGCCCGATTTCTCGTCGAACTCCTGCGCACGCGACTTCCCGATGTTGAAGATGTTGCTTCCGCCGAAGCCGCCACCGCCACCACCGCGCATGGATCGCATTGAGAACCAGTACAACAGAAATATCAGAATCACAGGGAACGTCCAAAGCAAAATTTCAAAGCCCCAGTTTTGCGAATTGTCCTGCTTCATCGGAAAATCATATTCTTTGGCTATCTCATTAGCTACCAACGTACTGTCTTCAGCCAACCGTTCCTGCACATACTGGTTTTTCATATCCCGCAAGTTTTCATTGTACACCTGCAGATCGGTCACAACCAAATAATATTGAGGGCCTGTGGTGTTGTTTTTCACCTCCTCGTACGCGGAATTACGCTCAAGCGCCTCTTTTTTCAGGAACACGTTGATATGGGAATTTTTCTTCACAAACTCGACATGTTCCACCTCGCGGTTCTTCACCATCTGGTAGAATTCCATGTCATTCACTTCCCGCATCGAATCGCCAGACGTGAAAAAGTATATTCCGATTAAAGCAACCGTGATCAGAATATAGAATAAAGACCAACTGAATTTACCGCCGTTCCCTTTCTTTTCATTTCTGTTGCCAAAAGGATTTGGGATTCCCTGCTTTCCGCGGTTATTGTTAGAGTTATAGTTATTATTATTGTTATCTTCCGGCATTCTTCTTAAATAATACTTGATGAAAAAGCAAATTTCTCAGAAAAGAGCAAAAATCAGAATTTCTGGATGTCCGCATCGCCCCAAAGGGACTCTATCTGGTAGTATTCCCGCGCCTCGGGAAGGAAGATGTGCACCAGGATGTTGAAGTAATCCAACAACACCCATTCCTTGTTCTCGAGGCCCTCCACATGAATAGGGGTAATGTTGGCCACCTTTTTGGTCTGTTCCTGCACATAGTCACACAACGTGTCCACATGTGGTTTGGAAGTGCCGGAGCAGATGATAAAATAGTCGAAAAAGACATGATTGATCTTCTTCAGATTGATGCAGTGGATATCCACACCCTGTTTCTCAAGTAACGCTTGAATTATCAACTCATCAAGGTTTCCTTCAAAAGGAACACCTTCATATTTAACCTTTCTTTTTACTGTCATATAGTCATTTTAAAACGGTTGCAAAAGTACAATTTTTTTTATATTTTTGCCGCCTTGAAATTAAACTGAATTTAAACCTTACATTTATGAGAAAATATTTCATCCTTTCGGTTTTATTTTTGTTGGTTTCCAGTGTTTTAATTGCACAGAGTGAAACAAAGCTCCAGCCGTTTTCTTTTGGAGTGAAGGGGCTTTCCCAAACCGTTGATGTGAGTATCATGCCCGCCGCGGACAATGAAGCGCTGCTCAAAGAGGATGCTTTGCATCAGGACAAATCCCTTCCTCTCCGTGCCGGTATCGGATACAGTGTGGCTAAAACACTCGACAACTCGGGAAGAAAGGATATTTTGGATGACGGCAGCATGCTTTGGCGTGCTGAATTCGTTTCAAAAGGCGCTATCATGACCTATCTGGTATTTGACAACTTCAACATCCCCGAAGAGGCTCAACTTTTTATCTATAGTCCTGACCGGACGCAAGTTTTCGGTCCTTACAAGAACAGCGATGTGCAATCGGTGGGAAAACTGGTGACAGACGACATCGTCGGCGATGAAGTGGTCGTGGAGTACTATGAACCGGCCGACGCCTCCTTCAAGGGAGCATTCGAAATTGCAGCTGTCATGCACGTTTACAGGGATTTCCTGCACACCCAGGCGGAAGTGAAAGGGCCCCACGGAGAAGCCGAAGGCACCTGTCACATAGATGTGGCATGCCCCGAGGCGAGCGGTTGGCAAAACCCCGTCAAATCCGTGGTGTGCATCAGCATCACCGCTTACGTCGCTGAAGAAGGGGGATGGGGCATGTACCTCTGCAGCGGCGCCTTGGTCAACAACGTCCGTCAAGACAAGACCCCTTATGTTCTCTCCGCTGAGCACTGTGTGGCTGCCAGCGACCAAACACACAAATTCTATTTCAAATACCAACTCCACGAATGTAACGGAACCTCTGGATTTACCGGTTATATGGCCAACGGTGGAGACATCATCGCCCGCTCCGGAGCCACCTCCAACATCTACAGCAAGTCCGATTTCCTTCTGCTTAAGCTCAATCGCGATCTGAGTACTTTTCCGTGGCGTGACAGCGTCGTTTTCGCCGGTTGGGACAGAAGCGGCGCAGCCTCTGTCGGCGCAGGCATCCATCACCCGGGCGGTGACTGGAAGAAAATCAGCTTCCCGAGCAGCGTTTCCACCATCACTTCCGGCAGCATGGCCAACAAATACTTCAAAGTCAATTGGAAGTCCAACCCCAATAAGGGTGTCACCGAACAAGGTTCCTCCGGTTCTCCCTTGTTCAACGCCAACCAGCTGATTATCGGAACATTGACAAGCGGTACCAGTGCCTGTGACTATGTTTATGGCTCCGACAATTACGGCAGGATGTACTACCATTGGACTAACAATGGGGCTTCAAGCTCTGCCAACAAGCTCCAACCTTGGCTTGACCCCGACAACACCGGCACAGTCACTCTGCCCAGCATGAAATATTCCGGAGACATTATCACCACGGTTCCTCAATTTGAATCCTCCACGTTTGAGATTTACCCCAACCCAGCTCAGGAAAGCCGCATCACCATCCAAGGTGAGTTCCTGACGGAACAGGCCACTTGCAATATCTACAACACCCTTGGTCAGCTGGTTAGAAGCGAGAAGGTCACCACCGACGCCACTTTCTCCTTGAATATCAGCGGTCTGAAAGATGGGGTCTATTTCGTTGACATACTCGGTTCCGAGCGCACGTACCGTTCCAAACTGATTATCGCCCGCTAACGGTGAATCGGCACCTGCTTTCCACCGCCTATCTCCCGCCTGTGGAGTATTTCGCCTTTCTGATCTCTGGCGAAGCGCTCATCGACGGGGAGGAACGGTATCAAAAACAGTCATACCGTAACCGGTCCGTCATCATGAACGGCAATGGTGTGCTGAACCTCATCATCCCCACTGTCCATGACCAAAGGATGGGCGTGGTGAAAGAGGTGCGCATCGACTATGTCACCCCTTGGCAGCGCGCGCACTGGCGTTCCATCGAATCCGCCTACAACAACACCCCCTTCTACCTCTACTACAAAGATGCCCTCAAACCTTTTTTTGAGCAAAAATTCGAATACTTGTTCGATTTCAACACCCAGCTCACGCTAACTCTGCTGAAAGCCCTACAAGTTGACGCGAAGGTCGAATGCACCAAAACATTCTCCCCCTACGAAGAGAACGACCTCCGTCTGGAAATCCACCCCAAGAAGGCGAGAAGACCGGATTACCGCTACGCTCTGAAAGAGCCTTATTATCAGGTTTTTGAAGACAAATTCGGGTTTTCGCCCAATCTTTCCGTCATTGATCTGCTGTTTAACGAAGGCCCGCAAGCCACCACTTACCTGCATCATCTCGCCCAAGCTTTAGTAACACTATGAATAACAAACCGAAAGAATCTGCCTCTTTTTGGGATCGTTTGTTCATCCGGATCAAAAACGGTGTGGACAAGTTCTTGTATTACGACAATCTTTTTGATGACAACATCTGGAAAATCCGTTTTTCAAAAGACAACAACAAGAACATCAAATACAATATTGAGAAAAGCCAGTTTTCCCTGTCGCTGAAAACAGGAGACGACGTTTTCAAATATCTGTGGATGTTGTTGCTGGTGGTGTCACTGGTTTGGATGCTGGTACTGAGCCGTCATATCGGCATCTCCGACAGAGAAATAGCGCAGACTGAGTATTCAGAGCTGCTGTACAACCATTTCCACCATATCGGAGACACAGACGCCTACAAATCGCACCCTTATGCGCATACGCAGGCGCAAATCGTGGACCTGCTGGCGTTCTCATTCTGCAAGACGTTCCACATCCGAGACCCATACGCTTTCCGGCATATCCTCAGCACCATCTTCGGCTGGCTGTTGGTGGCGTATCTCTCTCTCATCCTGCTGCGCGCCTTCAATTGGAGGGCGGCGTTCTTCACGGCATTCTTCCTACTCATCTCACCGCGTTTCTTCGGCTATTCCCTGAGCAATATTGTGGACGTCACCTTTGCGTGCTTCTTCATCTACAGCATCATGCAGATGTACTACTTCTCGCGAGAATTGCCGGTCATCCGCGTCTCCCGCCTGATACGCATTGCAGTCGGCATCCTGCTGACCCTGTCCGTCCACAATGCAGGTTCCTCGCTGCTGAATTTGTTCATGATCTTCACCCTGCTCAACTTCCTGCTATACAATCCCATCAAGAAAGTCTTCTCCAAGGAATATCTAACCTCACTGGGCTGGGTGTCGCTCGTCGTGGTGGGCATGTACGTGACCGTGTATATCCTCCATTCAGCGTGCACGTCTTTTCTGGAGACATCCTTCATTTTGCCAAACAAGGCGTTTGCCACACTCGTCACCAACATACCTTACGACCAGAATCAGGTTTTCGAAGGGCATCTCATCGGACCCGACAACTTCCCTACCCGCTACCTGGTGAAGTATCTGTATGTCACCACCCCGACTGTGGTGCTGATCAGCTTCCTGCTTTTCTTCATCTTCTTCAAGAATGCCATCAAAAGTCTGAAGCCGTTCTCCATTTTCATATTTATATATACGCTCCTGTTCTGTATCAACCGGGTGAAGACGCATTACATGAACCCCGACACCCTGTGGGCCATCCACTACTGCATCTATCCGTTGTTCATGCTTGTGGCGGCCAGTGGGGTTGAATGCACGCTGCGACAGATTCAGGATCGATATACCAACGTCGTCATTTTAGGGTTGCTGGTATTTCTTTCATTCATGCCTATCCGGCATATCGTCCAGAACAGCCCATATACATCTCTCTATTTCAATGAGATATCCGGTGGCATCCACAATGCATACTCCAAATACGCCTTGGACAGCAACTTCGAGGCCAACAAAGAGGCGAACACATGGATGCAGAAATATATTTACCAGCACGACATTTACAGCCATTACGTCTCGCGGCCTGTGGTTGTCGCCACCAACGGGAATGCAGCCTGCGCCCTTTTCTACCAAAAAGACCCTCATTTCAACCTTGTTTTCAAAGGTTTTGACCGACTGGACACCACATGGGACTATTATGTGGCCTATTGCAACCAAATACCGGCCACCCAGCTGCGCAACGGCACCTGGCCGCCTGACTCCGCCATACACCTTATGACCTTCGAGCAGAAGCCCATGGTTGCCTTCTACCGCAACGAAGCCCGCTTCCGCGAATGGAATCACCAAGACAGCCTCGCACGCGCAGCAGACTCACTTCTGGCCATCACCGACAGCCTGAACTTAATTGAATCAAAAAAGAAATAATTACTTGCTGCTCTCCCGATAACTCAGGATAGCACCTGTATTGATAACCACAGCCATCACGGAAAGTACGATCGTCTCGGTCCGCACACTGAGGAAATCGCCGCCTTTCAGCACCACTTTCTTAATCACCTCCATGAAGAATGACATGGGGTTGAAATAGTTGATATGATGCGCCCAATCAGGCATTCCCTCCGTGGGAGTGAACAGGCCGCTCAACAACACAAACACGATGAACAGGAACAGCACGATAAACATGGCCTGCAACTGATTCTCCGCGACACTGGAGATGAAGAAACCCAGTCCCAGCATCACCAACAGATAGATGGCGGTGATGCCCAACAACATAGGGATGCTTCCCTGCACCGTGATGCCGAAAACAATTTTCATGATAAACAAACCCACATTGAACTCAACCATACCCAATATCCAGAAAGGAATCATCTTTCCTATCAGGAACTGCCAACGACGAATCGGGGTCACATTCACCTGCTCAATGGTGCCTATTTCTTTTTCCCTCACCAAGTTAAGCGCCGTCACATAACAACCGATCAGGGTAACCAGAATCACCAGAATGCCAGGTACGATGAGGTTTTTGTAGTTCATCTGTTCATTGTACCAATACACATTCGAGAGTTTGATTTCCGCGTTCTTGGTGCCGAACTGGTCGGGAACTTTGTTCATTTCTGCGAATTGGCGCATATAGTCGCCAATCACTTCCTGCACATAACCCGTCCCAATACCAGCCTTCACCGTATTGATGGCATTGGCCGTGGAACTGATCTGCGTCGGCTGCCCTGTATATAAATCATGTTCGAACCGCGAAGGAATCTCTATCAGAATGTCAATTTTGTCATGCCGCATCATCTCTTCCGCTTCCGCCTGGCTTTGCAGCACGCCGTGGGGAATAAAATAGCCGGAAGAGTTGAAGGTGTTGATAATATCCTTGGAAATAGAAGACCTGTCATTGTCAATGAAGGCGATATCCAGCATCTTGATCTCATAATCGGCACAGAAAGGGAAAATCACGAACTGCACCAATGGTGCCACGACCAAAATACTGATCAGCAGCGGATTGCGGAACACCTGCAGAAACTCTTTCTTTATAAGTATCAATATCGTCCTCATAATCAATTTCTTTTATCCAACTGTTTGATACTGAATGTAATGAAAACGACAGCCATCAGGAAAAGCACCAACATGTATCGCCAGATGTCCAAAAAGCCGGAACCTTTGATCATCACATCCTTGATGGCGAGAATGAACCATTTGGCAGGGAAGATATTAGCCAACCACTGAAAGAACAACGGCATGCTGTTCAGCGGGAAAAGGAATCCCGACAGCAGAACGGTGGGCAGGAACAGCCCCATCATCGTGATCATCATGGCATCCAACTGCGAAGTGCTGACTGAGGAGATCAACATTCCGAACGATGCGGCTGTCATCATGAAAATGACACAGAGGAACAACAGGAACGGAATGCTGCCATTAATCGGCATCTTGAACACCAAAACACTGATAACCAGTATGATAATGGTACTCAAAAAGGAAATTATCATGTAAGGAATAACCTTTCCGATGATAATGTGGATTTTGCTGACCGGGGTAATGAGAAGCATCCGCATAGTACCGGTCTCCTTTTCGCGGGCCAGTGTAATGGAGGTCATGAGTGCCGTCACCAAAATCATGATCAGCGTGATGATGCCCGGAACAAACATATAGACGCTATTCGAAGTCGGGTTGTACAGCATCTTGGTGTTGATAGTGAAGTTCTGCGACATACCCGTTGTCGCATTGTAGTCGCTCTCAAAATCGTGGACAACAGCACGCACATAATTGTTCAGAATGGAGGCCACATTCAGGTCGGAAACATCGTTAATGACCTGCAGCGTGGCGGAATGCTCACGCGACAGAGACTCCTCGAAATGCGACGGGATGACCAGTGCGAGCTTGATGTTCTTCAGTTTGAAGTCGCTGTCCGCTTCTTGCTCGCTGCTCGGATAGGAGACAATCTGGAAATAGCCCGAGGCAGACAATTTCTTGCAGAGCTGCTTAGACTGCGAGTCGTTTGCCTGGTCCAGTACGGATATTTTCGCATTGCGGATTTCAGAGCTGATCGTGAAACCGAAGAGCAACACCAGGGCTATCGGCATGGCCAGCACCAGAAAGAGCGTGATTTTATCCCGGAAAATATGGATAAACTCCTTTTTCAATATCATCCGTAACTCTTTCATAATCAACGGTTCACAAATTTCACAAACACTTCGTCAACGCTGCTTACACCCATCTGCTCCTTCAGTTCACTGGGAGTGCCGATTAGCTTCATCTGCCCGTCCGACATGATGGAGATGCGGTTGCAATACTCCGCCTCATCCATATAATGGGTGGTAACCAAGATGGTAACTCCTTGGGAGGCAGTCTGATAAATAAGTTTCCAGAACTCACGGCGCACGATAGGATCCACGCCGCTGGTCGGTTCGTCCAAGAACACAATGTCCGGATGATGGAGGATGGCCGTGGCGAACGCCAACTTCTGTTTCCAACCGAGAGGGATGGACGATACCAGCGTACTGGCCTGTCGCTCCATGTCGAGGCTGCGGAGACTCTCGTAAATCCTGTCCTTAAGCTCTTTGCGCGGGATTTTATAGATGGTGCCGAACAGCTGCATATTCTCGAAGACCGTCAAATCGTTATACAGCGAGAAACGTTGGCTCATGTAGCCGATATGTTTCTTAATGAGTTTCGACTGGGTGAGGATGTCATAACCCGCGATGGTAGCCGTACCTGAAGTAGGCAGCAACAGCCCGCTCATCATCTTGATGGCAGTGGTCTTCCCCGCCCCGTTGGCGCCCAGAAAGCCGAAAATCTCCCCCTTCTTCACCTGGAAGCTGATATGATCCACGGCCGTGAACGTCCCGAACTGCTTGGTAAGTTGATCTGCTACAATACTATACGTCATCCTTGACTGTCAAAAAAACAATCGGCAAAAGTACACAAATTTCGAATATGTACAGACAACAGAAATTCCACCCCGTAGAGACGTTTCATGAAACGTCTCTACACCTGCAGGAAAACATAATATTTCTAAGGAAATCATAAAATATCCTTTTCTGAACGAAATGAATATTTTTCATGAATCGTCAAGTGCATTCACATTTTTATTATTTTTGCCGCCTAATTTTGAAGATATGGAAAACGCCACGTTAGAACAGAAGGTCATCTCGATCATCGACCAGATCCGCCCCTACTTAGTGCAGGACGGCGGCGACATCGAATTTGTGGAACTCACCCCCGAAAATGTCGTGAAAGTGCGTCTGCAAGGCGCGTGCGGCACCTGCCCCCACGCCAAGATGACCCTCAAGAACGGCGTGGAACAGACGATCAAACACTACCTCCCCGAAATCGACCACGTCGAAGACATCGTTCTCGGATTTTAGCTTTTGGCTTTTGGCTGTTAGCTATTAACTTTCGGGAAAAGGGACTATAACCCTTTACACCAAACTCTAAACCATAAACTCTAAACTCTAAACTCTAAACCTCAATAACCAATAACCTATAACCAATAACCATTACAAATGGGATTAAAATGCGGCATAGTAGGACTGACGAACTCGGGTAAGACCACGATGTTCAACTGCATCTCCAACACGAAGGCGGAGGTGACGGATTTCGCGTATAGTACGAACAAGTCCAACATCGGCGTGTGTCAGGTGCCCGACGAACGTCTGACCCACATCGACTCGTTCATCCATGCCGATAAGCTGGTCTATGCCAACTTGGACATCGTCGATATTCCCGGATTGGCGAAGGGTGCAAGTACCGGCGCCGGCATCGGCAACAGCTTTCTCGCAGACGTGCGTCTCTGCGACGCGCTCATCCACGTGCTGCGCTGCTTCGACAACCCTGCCCTCCCCCACGAGGAAGGTTCCGTGGATCCGGTGAGAGACATCGAGATTGTCGATTTCGAGCTACAATGCAAGGATTTGGAACAGATTGAACGCAAGATCACCAAGGTGGAGAAAGCCGCGAAAGTCGGCGAGAAGACCGCCAAACACGACCTTGCTGTTCTGTTGAAATATAAGGAACATCTGGAAGGTTTCCAGAATGTGCGCACCTTGGAGGTCACGCCCGACGAGAAGGCGGTGGTGGCCGACATGATGCTGCTCACCGAGAAACCCGTGATGTTCGTGTGCAATGTGAATGACGACGACGCGGCCACCGGGAACGCCTATTCCGAGGCCGTGAAGAAATATGTGGAAGAGCACGGCGGAGAGATGTTGGTCATCGCGGCCAAAATCGAATCCGAAATCGCCGAGTTGGAGAGCGAAGAGGACCGCAAGGCCTTCTTGGCCGACGTGGGCCTGACCGAGCCGGGCGTCAACAAGGTGATCCGTGCGGCCTACAAAATGCTGGATCTCATCTCCTTCTTCACCGTGGGTGGCAAGGAGAACCGTGCTTGGACGATCACGCGGGGCATGTTGGCACCGCAGGCGGCGGGCGTCATCCACAGCGACCTGGAGCGCGGCTTCATCCGTGCGGAGGTCATCAAATACGACGACCTGGTGAAATACGGGTCGGAGCTGAAATGCAAAGAGGCCGGCAAATTGGCGGTCGAAGGCAAGAACTACGAAGTGCAAGACGGCGACATCCTGCACATTCGATTCAACGTATAATGGACTAAGGTGAATGGCATCGGTTATCCCATTTCAATAACCAATAACCCATAACCAATAACCATTACAAAAGCGGTAGTAGCTCAGTTGGCAGAGCGGCGGCTTCCCAAGCCGCAGGTCGCGGGTTCGAACCCCGTCTACCGCTCATCTGTAGAGACGCGCCATGGCACGTCTCTACGTTTGTATAAATCGGGACAGGGACAAAATGTTTGTTGATCAAGATTCGTCTCGGTTTTGTCAAAAAATGCATCATTATTCGTCTCGGTTTTATCATAATTTGTTATTCAAGTTTCGCATATTTTTTTTGCAATAAGTACTTTTTTAAGTAGAATCGTGGATTATTCGTGTGCGGATATGAGAGATCAATCCGTTCGCGAAGCAGCCCGATAGGGCTGAAGGGCTCGGTAGCAAATGGGATTTCCATGCGCGAGTTTCGCAGGCCGTCAGGCCTGCGGGCAAAAAAATATTAAACCATTAGAGCCTGCGTGTTGTAAAGAATATGGATTCCATTGGGATTGTCAAACGTGAAACCATCCCCCGCACACCTGACGGCGTGCGTATCCCTTCGCGACCGTCCATTCTTACCGAGCCCGGCAGACCTAACGGACTGCCAGCGCTGCCAGCTAGTCAGTGATTTGGCGGAACTAGTTGGGCTGGCCGAGGAAAACGTGATGTCAACATCAACGATAAAAAATAGAAAAGTATATAGAAAGACTGGGATAAGCATAACGACAAAAGGGACAACGGTGCGCTACGGCATGTGAATATTCTGCCGATATTTGCAATCTCCAATCTGTACGACTAAACTGAAAACACAGCTATGTATGCCGAAAAAGCACAACAGGATATAGACCAAATGTAGAAAAACGACAGCCCTTATTTCACATTCCTGAAACTGGTCTTGGTGTCAAAGCCGGCTGACAGGATCTTCTCCGTGTTTGTGCGGCGGTCCTGAACGGGCTCATCCTTGGTCGCCACCAAATAGTTATAGACATTGGTCCAAACGCTCTCGGGCGAAAGAACTTTTGTGAGCCAAATCATAATAGTCGCGATGTGAATCTTCAATTTGCATACGTAACAATAATGATACTCCCTTGTCATACTATCTCACTAACAGCAATGAACTTGCAAAAATACATTTTTTTATAGTGGTACTGCCTCAGTTCCTTGATTTTCTTGGCGTGGGAAATGTACTCGTCCGAGCCGATGACCATGCGGTTCTGCTCGTTGACGAGCTTGTTCATCTCGGAACGTATCTGCTTGACGGAGGCCTCCACCTCCTTGCCGTTGATGTAGATGGTTACCCTGCGGGTGCTACTCTTTGCCATAAACTTGTTGTTTGTGGCAAAGATGCTTCAAACGTCCGTCACGGTATGGGACGGCATAAGAAAACCGCAGTCGTGCTGATTGACTGCGGTTTTGTTTCCTTGATGTCCGCGACAACGATAGAAATGGTTACGAGCGGTCTGCCGCGAAGTTTGAATGGATAGCGTGCTCGGTCGCCCAAAAGAAGAAAGTAATGGGACTCAAAAATTACCAACATCATACATAAAAATGGAAGAGAAAACGTATTTGACATAATCCCTTCCAATCTGAACGTATTTACTTGACGGAGGCTTCTATCTCCTTGCCGTAGATGGTAGATGGCTACCCTGTCCATTGCCACTCTTCCGACCGCAAAGCCCTCTTTAAAATCAACGCAACTTACTGATTATCAATATCTTGCCAACGGCCAAAAAGAAACCATTGTAACTTGCTGGTTTTCAATATCTTGCCTTTTTCCCTTCCCTTATATATATAAAGCAAGAAAGAAAGAGTCATTCATTTATATACCCACACCCCCCCGATGTGAGGGGGTGAGTATGGGGGTAAAAGAATATGATAAGAAAAACGTAGATGATCTGTCAAATCTCAACGATTTTTCTTTATCTTTTTTTGTTTTCAAGTTTCTGAATGAAATCAATATAAAACTACAAACAATGCAAAAAAAGTTCAAAGAATATTTACGCAAGAAAAATCTTGCCGCAAACACCATTCGGTCGTATTCGGCAACGGTAGGAAGATACCATTCATTCTACAAATCTATCAACAACGCCAACCTGCTGAGCTATAAGGAATATTGTGTTTCCCATTACAAGCCGTCATCGGTCAATATCCAAATTCACGCATTGAATCAATATTTGGAGTTCAGAGGGAAGAGCGACTTGAAGTTGAAGACCGTAAAAGTGCAGCAGCAGCGTTTTTTGGAGAATGTCATCAGCAATGAAGACTACCAATATTTCAAGAGCAGGATGAGAAAGGATGGAAGAATGAAGTGGTACTTCATAGTGTGGTTCATGGCGGCCACCGGCGCCCGTATTAGCGAGTTGTTGCAAATTAAAGTGGAGCATGTGCAAGCAGGTTTTATAGATTTGTATACTAAAGGTGGTAAAATCAGGCGTATCTACATTCCAAAGAAACTGGCAACTGCAGCCCTTGAATGGCTGCAAGACCAAAAAATCGAATCGGGATTCATCTTTCTGAACCGTTGGGGAAGATTGATTTCAAGGGAGGGCATAGCTACACGCTTGCGAAAATACGCAATTGAATATGGTATTGATCCCAAAGTGGTCTATCCCCATTCGTTCAGGCACCTGTTCGCAAAGAATTTTTTGGCCAAGCACAATGATATTGCTCTACTTGCGGATCTTATGGGCCACGAAAGCATAGAAACCACTCGCATCTATCTCCGCATGACAGCTGGAGAACAGCACAATATTGTCAACAAAGTGGTAACATGGTGATTGAAAAAAAAGTGTATCTTTGCCAATTAAAAAAGGGATAAGAATTCAATTTTTTTATAGCGAAACAACAGTGTAAATGACTAATTGTCAACAATATAACAACCAAAGTTACTATATCGGGGGTTATCGGTACTTCTTCAACGGGCAGGAGGCTGACAATGAGGTGCTTGGAGAAGGAGGATTTCAAAACTACGGATTCCGTATGTATGACACTCGTATTGCAAGGTTCTGGGGTGTTGACCCT
>Ga0247608_10002221_pt1 | contig 24856 bp, 17 predicted proteins | sample 176DNAGHGlowgp2_FD_193490 | JGI IMG/M metagenome (GOLD analysis project Ga0247608, IMG submission 193490) | Sheep rumen microbial communities from Palmerston North, Manawatu-Wanganui, New Zealand - 1766 DNA GHGlow gp2 | ecosystem: Host-associated > Mammals > Digestive system > Stomach > Rumen ... | reverse complement strand
TCTCATCCATCGGCATAGATACCTGGGGCGTGGATTTTGGCTGTATCGGCCGGAACGGGCAGCTGCTGGCGCTCCCCCGCTGCTACCGTGACCCCTATACGGCGGGCGTGCCCGAGAAGGTGTTCCAGCGCATCCCCCGGGAGCGGCTGTATGCCCGCACCGGCATCCAAATCATGGATTTCAACACCATCTTCCAGCTCTATGCCCAGACGCAGGAGCAGGACGAGGCCCTTTCCAAGGCCGATGCCCTTCTCTTCATGCCGGACCTGCTGTCTTATCTGCTCACGGGAAAGGCCGTGTGCGAATATACGGACGCCTCCACCTCCGGCATGATGGACCAGGATACGCGCCAGTTCAACAAGGCGCTTTTGGAGGAACTGGGCATCCGCACGGACATGCTCCTTCCCGTCGTGCCGTCCGGCACCCTGGTGGGCACGCTGAAGCCCGAGGTGGCCGCCTCCACGGGCCTGGGCCCGGTTCCGGTGATTGCCGTGGCCGGTCACGACACCGCATCGGCCATTGCCGCCGTGCCGGCCTCCGACGGGCACTTCGCCTACCTTTCCAGCGGAACCTGGAGCCTGATGGGCATCGAGGTGCCCTCGCCCGTCATCAACGCGGAAAGCGCCCGGCTCAACTTCACCAACGAGGGCGGCATCGAGGGCACCACGCGCTTTCTCAAGAACATCACCGGCATGTGGCTGCTGGAACAGTGCCGGGCCGTTTGGAAGGCCGAAGGAAAGGACTACAGCTACGCGGAGCTCCAGCAGATGGCGCTCAGTGAGGCCGATTTTCCGGGGCGGATAAACCCGGACGACCCGCGCTTTGCGAATCCGGAAAATATGGTGCAGGAGATTGGACAGAATCAGCTGTCCGACGCGCAGATTGTGTCCTGCATCTACCATTCCCTGGCCGACCGCTACAAGGAGGTGATGGGCCAGCTGCAAGGCTTTGCGCCCTTCCAGATTGAGAAACTGCACATCATCGGCGGAGGGTCGGCCAATGACCTGATGAACCAGTGGACGGCCGACGCTATCGGCCTGCCTGTGGTGGCGGGCCCCACCGAGGCCACGGCCATGGGCAATATCATGATGCAGGCGAAGGCGGCTGGAGAGGTGAAAGACCGCTGGGAGATGCGCCGGATGATTGCCCAAGTAACTGAAGTAAAGACGTTTACACCTAAAGGACTATGAGCATTTTAGACAAGAGAGCGGCCCTGAAGGCCGAGATTGACAAGGTGGCCGAAGTGGCCGGCTATCTTTGGACCAAAGGCTGGGCCGAGCGAAACGGCGGCAACATCACCATCAACATCACCCAGTGGGTGGACGAGGGGATGCGCGAGCTTCCCGCCATCACGGAGCCCAAGGCGATAGGCACCACCCTGCCCCGGCTGAAAGGTTGCTGGTTCTACTGCAAGGGCACCGGCCGCCGCATGCGGGACCTGGCCCGCCGGCCCATGGAAAACGGCTCCATCATCCGCATCCTGCCGGACTGCGCCCATTACGAGATAGTGGCCGACGCCCCCGTGGCGCCCACCTCGGAGCTGCCTTCGCACCTGAGCGTACATGACTATCTGCTGGCCAAGGGCTCTCCCTACCGCGCCAGCCTGCACACCCACCCCATCGAACTGGTGGCCCTCACGCACAGCCCCAAATGGATGGAGAAGGACGTGGCCACCCGCATGCTCTGGTCCATGATTCCGGAAACCAAGGCCTTCTGCCCGCGCGGCCTGGGCATGGTCCCTTACATGCTCCCCTCCAGCGTAGAGCTGGCCGACGCCACCATCCGGGCCATCGATGAGGACTACGACGTGGTGATGTGGGAAAAGCACGGGGTGTTTGCCGTAGATACGGACATCATGAGCGCCTTCGACCAGGTGGATGTCCTTAACAAGGCTGCCCAGATTTACATATCGGCCCGAAACATGGGCTTTGAGCCGGACGGCATGACGGATGCCCAGATGCAGGAGCTTTCGCAGGCCTTTGGCCTTCCCAAATAAATGTCCTTATTATGAAGTGTTTGTATCGGTTTCTGGCCCTGACGGCCATTCTGGCGGCCGCCGCCTGCAGCCCCAAGGTTTCCCCCACAAATGATTCCAGCGCTTTTGTGACGCTCACGGATGCCGTCCCGGACGCCATCCTGGAGATTCGCTATTACGGCACCTACAACTTCGTGGGGGCGCGTGTCGACGGCTATGAGCAGCCCACGGCGCTCCTGACCAGGAAGGCCGCCGAGGCCCTGAAGGCCGTGAGCGACGATGTGATGGCCCAGGGCTATCGGCTCAAAATCTATGACGCCTACCGTCCCCAGAAAGGGGTGGACCATTTTGTCCGCTGGGCAGCCGATCTTTCCGACACCCGGATGAAGCCCTACTTCTACCCGGACTTGGACAAGAGCGTACTCTTTGACCAGGAGTACATCATGGCCAAAAGCGGCCACACACGGGGCTCTACCGTAGATTTGACCCTCTTTGACATGAACACGGAGAAGGAGGTGGACATGGGCGGCACCTTTGACTGGTTCGGCCCGGAGAGCCACCCGGACTTCTGCGGAAACCCTGAAAGCGGGGAATATACCGGAGACAATCACAAAAGCCCCGCCGGCCGCAGCATCACCCCGGAGCAATTTACCAACCGCATGATTCTGCGCAAGGCCATGCTCCGCCACGGCTTCAAGCCCTTAGACACCGAATGGTGGCATTTCACCCTGCGGGAAGAGCCCTTCCCGGACACCTATTTCAACTTTCCGGTGAAAATGTTGCCATAGCAAAAATGCCTTCTGCGTACTTGCAAGGCATTTTTGCGGAGGGGACGAGATTCGAACTCGTGGTACAGAATAACCCGTACGGCAGTTTAGCAAACTGCTGGTTTCAGCCACTCACCCACCCCTCCGGATCTGGTGTTTCTGAAACTCCCGCCAACAGGACGGGACTGCAAAGATACTACTTTTTGCGCAATTCGCAAGCGGAAGATTGAAAAATCAGAAAAAAAGCGTAAATTTGCAGGCTTAATGTAAGCTGACCAGAAACAAGTTAAATTTAAATCATAAAAACATGCAAAGCAAAGGATGGATTAGATTTGTTGCAATTCTGCTTGGCATCGCCAGCCTCTGGCAGCTCTCCTTCACCGCCGTGACGCGGTATCAGGAGAGCAAGGCTGCTAAATTCGCAGAGGCTCAGGCCCAGCAGTTTGTACAGTCAAACAATGTCCCCGCCGAGGTCCTGGAATATGTGAAGGACTCTGTGGCCAACAATGTGAACAGGGCTTATGTGGATTCCCTGAACAACGAGAAAGTGTACATGTGGTACACCTTCAAGCAGGTCAAGGAAAAGGAAATCAACCTGGGTCTGGACCTCAAGGGCGGTATGAACGTGATGCTGCAGGTGCAGCTGGAAGATGTTCTGAAGGCTCTGGCCGCCAACCCGGGAGACCCGGATTTCGTGGCCGCCATGGCCAAGGCCAAGGAAGAGAACGTGAACGACAGCCGTGACTTTATCGGCCTGTTCGAGAGCGCCTGGAGCCAGGTTGCCCCCGGCCGCCGCCTCAACGAAATCTTCGCCACCACCGAACTCCGTGACAAGATTAACAACGAGTCTTCCAACGCCGAGGTGATTACGGCCCTGCGTGCCGAAGCCAAGAGCGCCATTGACGATTCCTTCAATGTGCTCCGCAAGCGTATAGACCGTCTGGGAGTTACCCAGCCCAACATCCAGCAGGTTTCCAACGCCGGTAAGATTCTCATCGAACTCCCTGGCGTAAAGGATCCCGAGCGTGTGCGCAAGCTCCTGCAGGGCACCGCTTCCTTGGAATTCTGGCCCACCTTCAACGCCAACGAGATTGACCTGGAGACGGCCAACGCCCGCGTAGCGGAACTGCTTGCCGGCGAAGGCAATACCGTAGCCAACCCGCTTTTCAGCGTGCTCCTCCCTACCGGTGGTGCATCGGCCTGCCTGGGTTATGCCAGCGGCATTGACACCACTACGGTGAACACCTACCTGGCCATGGCTGCCGAGTATCTCCCGGCCGAGTTCCGTGGCGCCTGGTCCGTGAAGCCCGTGGAGCAGCAGTTTGACAAGGACGGCAACCCTTACTACAGCGACGCCGTGGTGGGCAAGTACGAGCTCATCGCCCTCAAGGTGACGGACCCGGACGGCAACGCCCCCTTAGACGGCAGCGTGGTGACGGACACCCGCGTGAACTTCAACGGTGCCCAGCGCGGTAACGGCGCTCCCTCCGTTTCCATGACCATGAACCGCGAGGGTGCCAACATCTGGGCCAACCTCACCAAGGACAACATCGGCCGTCAGGTGGCCATTGTCCTGGATGGTCTGGTCTATTCCTATCCCGTGGTTAACACCGCCATCACCGGCGGCTCCTCCGAGATTACCGGAAACTTCACCGTGGACGAGGCCGAAGACCTGGCCAACGTGCTGAAGGCCGGTAAGCTGCGTGCTCCTGCCACCATTATCCAGGAGCAGGTGGTGGGTCCTTCCCTGGGTTCCGCCTCCATCCGCGCCGGTCTCATCTCCTTCCTCATCGCCTTTTTCCTGGTGCTCATTTACATGGTGATCTTCTACCGTGGCGCCGGTCTCATTGCCGATGTTGCCCTGCTGTGCAACGTCCTGCTGCTGTTCGGCGTGCTGGTGTCCTTCGGCGCTGTGCTCACCCTGCCCGGTATCGCCGGTCTGGTGCTCACCCTGGGTATGGCTGTGGATGCCAACGTGATTATCTATGAGCGCATCAAGGAAGAACTGGCTGCCGGCAAGGGCTTCTCCTTAGCCGTACACGACGGTTACAAGAATGCTTACAGCGCCATCATCGACGGTCAGGTAACCACCCTCCTGACAGGTATCATCCTGTTCGCCGCCGGTTCCGGTCCTGTCCGCGGCTTCGCCACCACGCTCATCATCGGTATCATCACCTCGGTTCTTACCTCCATCTTCATCACCCGTCTTATCTTTGACGACCGCATCAAGAAGGGCAAGACCGTTTCCCTGTCCAACAAGTTCACGGAGAACTTCCTCAAGAACACCCACGTGGACTTTATCGGCCTCAAGAAATACTCTTACATCATCTCCGGCGCCCTCATCGTGATTGCCATCGCATCCATCTCCCTGAAGGGCTTCAGCTATGGTGTAGATTTCACCGGCGGCCGCACCTATGTGGTCCGCTTCGACCAGAGCGTCACCGCCGAGAGCGTGCGCTCCGCCGTGGAAGACACTTTCCGCGCCGCGGCAGAGCAGGCCGGCATAGACCAGTCCTCCGTTGAGGTGAAGCAGTTCGGCGGCGACGCCCAGATGAAGATTTCCACCCAGTACAAGTACCGCGAGGAAAGCTCGGCCGTAGATACCGAGATTGAAGGCCTGCTGTATGAGTCCCTGAAGGGCTTCTACAAGGAAGATATCACGCTCTCCAGCTTCACTTCCACGCTGGAAAGCCCCAACGGCATCGTGTCCTCCGACAAGGTGTCGGCCTCCATCTCCAACGAAATCACCAACCGCGCCATCATCTCCGTGCTGCTGGCCCTGCTGGTCATCTTCGCCTACATCGCCTTCCGCTTCAAGGGCTGGACCTGGGGCCTGGGCGGTGTGGTTTCCCTGGCTCACACGGCTATCATCATCATCGGCTTCTTCTCCCTGTTCAACGGCCTGCTGCCGTTCAACCTGGATGTGGACCAGACCTTCATCGCGGCCATCCTGACCATCATCGGTTACGCCATCAACGATAACGTGGTTATCTTTGACCGTATCCGTGAGCAGCGGGGCCTGCACCCGAAGGACGACTTCCGCAGCACCGTGAACACGGCCCTGAACGCCACCCTCACCCGTACGGTGAACACCTCCGTGTCCACCCTGCTTCCTATGGTGGCCATTGCCATCTGGGGCGGTGAGAGCATCCGCGGCTTAGCCGTTGCCCTGTGCCTGGGTGTGCTGATTGGAACCTACGCCTCCATCATGATTGGTACGCCCATCATGTACGACGCCACGATTGCTTCCGCCAAGAAGAAAGAGCAGAAGTAACTTCTCTTTGGCAACACAATAAAGCCACCCGTTACGCATTAAAGTCACAAAATGCGTAGCGGGTGGTTTCATTATGCCACTTGTTACACGCTAAAGGCTTAAAACGTGTAATGGGTGGCTTATTTTCTCGTCACTTCGTATTTGCGTGGAGGTGACGGAAAAATCCACTTGTGTTTCTTACTTCTTTTTTCCGATGGAATAGCCAATCTGAAGGCCGATGGTGTTGAAGTTTTTTTCCGTCACATAGGCATTCAAGGCAAAGAACAACCTGTTTTTGAGATAGATACCGACCCTTGGAGAGCAGCATATGCCCAAGGCGGGTGCATCGTATGTGTTGAAACCGGGAAGTGTCTGATGCCGATGAGCCAGACCGGCACCGCAGCCCAGAAACAACCGGATGTTTTGGTTCGTGTAGAAATGCCAGTCAACAACGGCCAGCAGGGATAGGTTTCTTAGCGCCCAGTCTTCAGCCTCTCCGTTCTCCCTCGTTGCACCCTCTCTCCTATATGCAATGTTCATGGCTCCTTCCACACCGAAGGAAAAGGGCCGGCTGGATGGATAATATTTAACCCCGCAAACAACGGACGGGAAGGGAAGTCTTGTTCCCGAAGCGCCGTTCAAGGGAAAGGAAGCACCGATCGAGGGCTCAACCCGAATCTGTGCAGACAGCGCGTGACAAAGTAGCAATAGGCTCAACACAAAAAAGAGGCGACGTGCATTCATGGTACAGTTCTGTTATGTAAGACAATGCATATTTTGCTCTCTCCTTGTCCATGAGAGAGTCTTCGGACAATGTTTGCAGCAGGGTAAGTGCGCTGTCCGGTCTATCCTGCAACAAAGCTTGGGCTTGTGTCAGGGTTCTCCTTGCTCCTGGGTGACAGGAGGCAAGGGCCAGGGAAAGACCGAGGAGGATATGAACGCGGCCATTCATATCTTATTTTCTCATCACCTCGTATTTGTCCACCCCAATCCGGTGAAGGTCCTGAAGGAAGTCAGAGGTGACGGCCACCTGGAATTTCTTGGAATAGAACTGGATGCGGTAGCGGGTTACGGGGTCGTAGAGGTAGAGCGTAAGGGGAATGTTGCCCTTGTGCTTCTTGACCACGGTCACCAGGTCTTTGCGGAACTGCTGGGTGAGCATGGGCGTGGTGATGTCCATGCAGAATCCGGTGAGGATGTCGTCGGAAATGTTTCCCAGCAGCGTCACTTTGCGCAGTTTGAAGGCGTATGGCGACGTTTTTCCCTGCGCACGCTCTTCGGGCTTAACGAAGAATTTTTCTTCCACTACGCCCTCTAAAAACAGCGTTGCATGCGGGGTCATGTACTGCATGAACGCCTCATGGTCCTTGCCGAAGAGCGTGAGCTCGTAAGAGCCGCTGTAATCTTCCAGCGTGGTACGGGAGTAGGGCTTGCCGGTTTTGGTGGTAAGCTGCTTGAAATCCGTCACGATACCAGCCGCATATACCTTGGCCGTCTGCTTCTTGCTTTCACAATCGGCAACAAGGAGGCCCAGGTTATTCAGTTTGCAGTTGCAGAAGTTGTCTATCTCGAAGCGGTAGCGGTCCAGCGGGTGAGAACTCAGGTACATGCCCACCAGTTCCTTTTCCTTCTGCAGCATGTCCAGGATGTCCATCTCTCCCTCGTAATCCGGCATGGGCGGGCGCTCCGGCTTCATTTCTTCCATGTCTCCGAACAGGGAGACGCCGCCCGAGAGGCTGTCCTGCTTGAAGAGTTCCCCGTACCGGACAAGCTGGTCGATGAAGAACTCTCCGCCCCTTCCCGGCTGGAAATACAGGCTGCGCTTGTGGCCCAGGCTGTCCAGGGCGCCGGCATTCACCAGGTTCTCGAAACTCTTGCGGTTCACGCTGCCGGCCATACGTTCCACAAAGTCATAGACGTCCGTATAGAGGCCGTTTTCTTCCCGCTCTTTCATGATGGCTTCCACCACGTTGCCGCCGAAGCCCTTGATGGAGCCCAGGGAAAAACGCACGTCTCCGTTCTTGTTCACGGTAAAGTGACCGGCACTTTCGTTTACATCCGGACTCAGCACCTTGATACCGTGGCTTTTGCAGTCGTCCATGATTTTGATGATTTCGTCCATGCTCTTGGCGCAGTCCAGGCAGGAGGCGAAAAACTCGGACGGATAGTGGCACTTGAGCCAGCCGGTCTGGTAGCTCACCCAGGCATAGCAGGTGGCGTGGGACTTGTTGAAGGCGTATTGGGCAAACTTTTCCCAGTCTTTCCAAATCTTGTCTAAAACGGCCTCTGGATGCCCTTTGGCCGTTCCGCCGCTCATGAACTTGTCTTTCAGGGAGTTCAGGATGTCTATCTGCTTCTTTCCCATGGCCTTGCGCAGCTTGTCGGCCTCGCCCTTGGTGAAATCGGCCAGCTTTTGGGACAAAAGCATCACCTGCTCCTGGTACACGGTTACGCCGTAGGTGTCCTGCAGGAACTCCTCCATCTCCGGGAGGTCGTATTCGATGGCCTGTTCTCCCAGTTTGCGGGCCACAAAGTCCGGAATATAATCCATCGGCCCGGGCCGATAGAGGGCGTTCATGGCAATGAGGTCCTCGAAACGGGAAGGGCGCAGCTTCTGCAGCCAGGTTTTCATGCCCTCGGATTCGAACTGGAACACGGCGGTGGTGTCTCCCCGGCCGTACAGCTCGTAAGTGGGCTTGTCGTCAATGGGAATGGCCTCAATGTCTATCTCTTCCCCGTGGTGCTCTTTGATAAGGTCCAGGCAGTTGTGGATAATCTGGAGCGTTATCAAGCCCAGGAAGTCCATCTTGAGCATGCCCACCTCTTCGATATAATGGCCGTCATACTGGGACGTATGCACGTCCAGCCCGGTTTCCTTGTCCTTCGACAGGCAGATGGGAAGGTAGTCCGTGAGGTCTCCCCGGCCGATAATGGTGGCGCAGGCATGCATGCCCACCTGACGCACCGTCCCTTCCAGTGCAGCCGCATATTTGAGCACCTCCCGGTTGATTTCGGGGCCGCTTTCCAGCTCCTTCTTCATTTCCGGGACATACTTGAGGCAGTTTTTGAGGGTAATCTTCACATCCTCTCCCTTTTCGTTCTGCAGGCGGTCCGGAATCATCTTGGAAAGGCGGTTGCTCTCGTCTATGCTTACCCGGCTGATACGGGCCACGTCCTTGATGGCGCTCTTGGCGGCCATGGTGCCGAAGGTTATCACACGGGACACATGCGAGGCCCCGTACTTCTTTTCCACGTAATCGTGGGCCTTGGTAAGGTCCTCGAAATCCACGTCGATATCGGGCAGGGAAATGCGGTCCGGGTTGAGGAAACGCTCGAACAGGAGCTGGTACTTGATGGGGTCCAGATTGGTGATTTTGAGGCAGTAGGCCACCACCGAACCGGCGGCGCTGCCTCGGCCCGGACCCACCATGGAGCCCATGGCGCGGGAGGCCGCAATATAGTCCTGCACGATGAGGAAATAGTCCGGGTAGCCCATGCGGCAGATGGTCTTGAGCTCAAAGTCTATGCGCTCTTCCTGCTCTGGCGTAAGGCTTTCCCCGTAGCGCATGTGCGCTCCCTGGTAGGTGAGGTGGCACAGGTAGGCCACGGAGTGGCAGAAAGCGTCCCCGCGGTAGGTGCCGTGCTTGTCGCATCGGCCTGCATCTATCACCTCCCTGTACTTTTCCAGGTACTTGTCAATATCGGCCATAAAGGCGGGGTCTATCTCATAGACAGGCAACACCGGGTCCCGGTCGATGGAGTAGCTTTCTATCTTGGAGGCCACCTCAAGGGTGTTTTCAATGCATTCCGGATGGTCCGGGAACAGCGCAAGCATCTCCTCCTCCGTCTTGATGTACTCCTGCTGGGTGTAGCGCAGGCGGTCCGGGTCGTCGATATCGGCATTGGTGTTCAGGCAGATGAGACGGTCGTGCACGGGGCCGTCTTCCTTGCGCACAAAATGGGCGTCGTTGGTGGCTATCACCTTGATGCCGTGTTTGTCGGCCAGCTTGAAGATTTCCTCCGTATAGTAGCACTGTTGCTTGTACAGTTCGTTGTCCAGGCCCGGAACCTCCGTGCGGTGCTTCATCACCTCCAGATAGTAGTCCTCCCCGAACACCCGCCTGTGCCATTCGATGGCCTTTTCCACAGCGGCGTCGTCATGCGCCAGGATGGCCCGGGGCACTTCTCCCGCCATACAGGCCGATGAGCAGATGAGCCCCTCGTGGTACTTCTCAATGACCTCGTGGCTTACGCGGGGCCGATAATACATCCCGTTGATGTGGGCCTCCGAGACAATCTTCACCAGGTTCAGGTAGCCCTGGTAGTTCTTGGCCAGCAGAATCAGGTGATAATAGCCCTTCTCCCGCACCCGGTGGTCTCCTTTGGAAACGTAAATCTCACAGCCGATGATGGGCTTCACGTTGGGGTGTTTCTTGGCGTATTTGAAGAACTCTTTTACGCCGTACATGTTGCCGTGGTCCGTGATGGCTATGGCAGGCATGCCCAGCTCATCGGCCCGGTTGAAAAGCTGCTCTATGGAAGAAAGTCCGTCCAGGATGGAGTACTGGGTGTGGACATGGAGGTGAACGAAACTCATGGCGTAAAGGTACAAAAAAACCGCGGCCCCTCAAAGGTCGCGGTCTGTTGATATTGCAAAAAGTTTTACTTGCTCATCTTGAAGCCCAGGCGGTAGTTGTCATAACCATCGGCCAGCTTGGCAAGGGAGGCCACAGAGGAAGAGCCCTGACCCAGCACGGAGGTGATTTTCTTGATGAGGCCCATGGCCTTGTTCACCGGGAAAACCATCTTCACATTGCCCAGGGAAGACTCCAGGGAGCCGGTCAGGCTGAAAAACTGAAGTTTCTTGCCGAACACCAGGGAGACCGTCTTCTCGCCGTCGCCCACCGTGTAGGTGCCGGGCAGGGAGATGCCGCCGACGTTCAGGGTGAAGGTCTTGTCGGTGGAATTGAAAGTGAAAGTGGCGGCGCCGGGCTTGATACCCACTTTGGAGAGGTATTCGTCGGCCTTGGTTTCCAGGGCGGAGGTGGCGGCGGTGCCGGCCAGGTTCTTGAGGATGCCGCCCTCGGAGCTGGTGGCCGATACGGCGATGCCGTTGTACGTATAGGTGCCATTGAGGCTGATGGGCGCGGAATACACTACGCCGGCAGCGTTGGAAATGACATTGCCCAGGCTGCCCAGTTTGTCCAGGACGCTCTGCGCATTGGCGTTGAAGCCCAGTGCGGCCGCAACGATGACAAGAGAAATGATTTTTTTCATAACTATTTGGGGGTTAATTAGTTTCTTCTTCCGGCCAGCCTTGTGCCTTTACCGGGAATTCTACGCCCTCCGGTGTAACCAAAACCGTGCCAACCTCCTTTTGGGCCAGGTGGCCTATCACGTCAAACGTCTGGAATTCCCGGCGGAATTTCTCGAAATGCAGAAGCGGAACCACCAGGAGCAGGCGGTTGTCATCTCCCCCGTTCATGGCGGCCGATACCGGGTCCATGTCCAGCTCTTTTCCCAGTTGGAAGCTGTTGCCCTCGAAGGGAATCTTGTCGGCATACACCTTGGCGCCCAGGCCGCTGTCCCGGGAAAGGCGTTTCAGGGCGTCGGAAAGGCCGCGGGTGACAAAATAAGCGTAGGAAGGATAAATTTCCGCCTCTTCTAAACGGGACACCACGGAGGCATCCAGTTCCGGACGCAAATAACTGCCTACCAGCATCTTGTACTGCGACATATCCGGCTGCACGCCCTTTTGTTGGAACTCCTGCGCCCCGCGTTCCAGCACCTGCAGGCCCAGATAGGCCGCACCCAGGGCACCGGACACGCAGATAAGGTCTTTGCTCTTGGCCGCCAGGCGTCTTTTTTCCGTCAAAACGGACGTTTCACCGGTGGCCGACACACTCACATACAAACCGTTGTTGGAGGGCTGCAAATCCAGATTAAGCACCTCAAAACCATGCTCTTTGGCCGCCACGGTAATCCCCATCCACAAGTCTTTTATCTGGGGAAAGTCCAGCTTGGCCGATACCCCCAGCACCACATTCAGCAGTTTGGGGGCCGCCAAAGCTGCATATAACTCCCCTGTTACACCAACGACGCATTTGTAACCGAGATGTTTCAAAGGAAAGTACACCAGATTGAAATCGATGCCCTCCAGGTACATCCGGGCCGCCGTAGTGATGCGGCCGCCTTTGGTGGAGGTATAAGAGAGCCCCGTGACGGGATTATACGCAGAGAGGCGATAGAGCTGGTCTATCGCCTCTACTTTTCCAAGGTCTGAGAAAGATTCTGCCATCTTGTAGAAGCGATTTAACTTCTACAAAGATACAAAATTATTCCATAAAGGAAGGCTTCGCGCTGCGGAGGAAATCGTTGGTGGAATTGTTGGTGTCGGCCAGGATGCCTTCCTGAGTGGTCTGGCGCCGTGCGCTGGTCCCGAAGCGGTCGGGGTCGGAGTCCACCTTGCCGCAGCCCGTGTAACCGGCATCGACGGTGGCATTGAAGGCCAGGTCTCCCATGAACTGCTCTACACCGCAATTCACGCCGTCAATCACCCACTCGTTGGGAACCAGGTAGTTGCCGGAACGGATGTCGCGGGTGCGGTAAAGCTCGCCGAACAGGTAGAAATCCTCCTTGCCCGTCCAGGCATAGCCGGCCATAAAGGTCTCGGCGTCCATTCCGTCGGGGACACGCACCAGGGCATAGCTTTCATAGCCTCTCTGGTGCAGGAAGAAATAGGAGAAGGAGCCCTGGAACCACAGGTTCAGGTTGGGGACGTCGGGATTGTCCACGTCGGGGAAGGACTCGCTGCCGCTGTAGTAGAACTCAAAGGCCGCCTTGGTGAGGTCGGCGCCGCCATCGGCACTGAAATCCTGGGCCTTGACGGCCAGAATAAGGGAAGCTCCGGGCAACACGGGCACATCGTCGCCGTCTCCGGGAATCTGGTAGGCAGTATTGATGCCGATTCCCTCGGCAGGAATCTCCTGAGGAATCCAATAGGAGCCCGTAGAAGAACGGTTGGACATGTAGGAGGAGGTGCAAATCAACAGGCCGTCCGCATACACCGTCTCGGCGGTATTGTTGGTGAGCATGATGTACTGGTCTCCGTCGGAGGCGGTAGCGTTCTTTCCGTCTTCCAGCAGAACGCCGGCAAAGTAGATTTCATCAATGAGCAGCTCGCCTTCCAGTACGCTTTCGGCCACCTGCTCGATATCTACGGCCGAGATGGTGAGGTCATCCATGGTGGCAATGACCACCTCGCCCTCGCGGGCCTCGCCGGTGGTGTTGGGTTCCAGGGTCACCGTCCAGCTGTCGGCCGCCTTGGTTTCCTCCACCTTAATCCAGGAGGCGTTGGAAACGGCCTTGGCCTCGTAATCGGCCGGCATCGGAATCTCGAAGCTGTGAGCCAGCCTGTTCAGGGTCACATACCCCACCTCCGGGGTGGAAGGAACTGCAGGACGGGACTGTACAAAGGTCACATGCTCTTCCTTGGCGGGCGTCTTGATAACAAACTCGCCGCTGCGGGAACTGGCCGATTTGTTCTGCTCCACCTGGACGGTAACGGAACCATAGCCCATTCCCTTGGCGATGGAGTAGGAAATGGTGTACCAGTCTCCCTCCGTGTACTCCACGGTAAACTGGCCCTGGGTGGTTACGGTAACGTTCTGAACGCCGGCTGCGGCATCAAAACTCATGTCGTTGCGGGAAACCGTCATGTCGGCTCCTTCCTTCTGGCAGGCAAGAGCCGCCAGCGAGACAAGGAAAATGAAAAGTATTTTTTTCATAGTATGAATGCTTTAAAAGATTAATCCGATACTGGCCGATACGCCGCCCATGCGGTGTCCGGTGGCATACAGGCGGCCTTCCGCCTGCAAAGAGACGTTCAAGGCCAAGCCGGCGCTCAGTTCCCGTGTCAGGGAGCTCCCGAGGCGCAGGGTGCCCCAATGGTCGGCCCAGCGGCCATAAAGGGCCGAATAGATACCCAGAAGGGCCGGGTCTGTTTTTTCCGAAGGAAGGCTCAGCCGCCGGGCCAGCGTGAAATGACCGTCCAGGGCACCCTCCAAGAGGAAAACCCACTTTCCGGAATGCGAAAGGCGACAGGCCGAAACGCCGGCGTCGGCAGCCGTGAGGGAAAGGGCGCGGTAGGGGTTCAGATTGGTATTCTGAAGGGTTTCCGCCCCTATCCGGGGCCGCAGGCTCCACAGGGCCGATGCGCCCGGAAAGTTCAAAACGGCGTCGGCCCGGGCACTCAGCCGATGCTGGCCGTACAAGGGAAGGTCTGTCAGGGACTGATAGGCCCCTTTTACGTCCAGGACGCCCTCCAAGCCCCTGCGGTATTCGTACAAAACCGTGCCGCGATACAGTGTGCGGCCGTTTTTCCATCCGCCGACGGCAGATACCTCATGCACATAGAGGCGGCTCATGGGAGCCTCGTTCTGGTTTTTGATGTGCCGGATATAGCGGTGCAGGGTGTATCCGGCCCGGGCAAACGCTCCTTCGCCCGAAAGGGGCTCCAGGCAGAACGCCGCACCGGCCGTCAGGCCCCGGAAACGGGCGTCGGTGGAAGAGCCGGAGCCGGAGAATCGGCCGTAATGCTGGCCCAGGCCGGTCATGTGCAGGATGGAGGTGTTGTGGCCCCGCGGGTCCATGAATTCGATGTCCTGGCTCTGGTGGTATTTTCCTATGAGGAGGCGGGCCGACAAGGCATGACCGCCCATCTCCAGGCCCGCCGTCAAGCTGCCGTTCAAGTCGGAAGTGATGTTCCGGGGGCGGGGATCTACGCTGCGGTACTCGTGCAGGGCGCGGAAATCGAGGGCCCCGCCCACGAACCAACGGCCCATCCGGTGTACATAGGCTCCGTTAAAGCTGTACTGCTCCTTCTGGAGGTTTCCTCCCACGGTATCGGCCGTGTGGTAGGGATACAGGAGCTCCCAGTCGGAGGAGGTGTTCATGAACACGCCCCGCCTGACGCCCCGCCGGTAGGACGCCCCGCCGCTCACGGCCGTATTCCGGTTCAGGCGGTGGCGGGCATCGGCCTTGACAAAGAATTCTCCCAGGCCTCTCCCCTCCTGCGGCAGGAAGGCCTGGTCTTCGGCCCTGAGAAGGTACCCGGCATCCACCTGCGTGAAGGAAGGAGCCGCGTTATACAGCAGCGTCTGAGCCTCCCCGCTCAGGGGGTTCAGACGGGCGGCGGTACGGGCGCCCACGCCCAAACTGTCCTGCGCCCGGCCCGTCAGGGGCAGAGCGGCAAACAGGAGTATCAGAAGGCGCTTTTTCATTTCAAAACAATCAAGGGAAGGGTAAGGGTACATTCATCTTCCACCAGGCATACGGAATTGGCCTCGGTGGAATAGGCCGTAAAGCGGACCTTTTTCTCTCTGCCGGAGCTGAGCTCGGCCACCCCGTCAAAAGAGATGGCATAGAAGCCTTTGAGAACGGTCAGGCGGAGACGGCCTCCCACCAGCGCAGGGAAGTTATACGTTTCCAAGGTGTTGATATTCCTCAAGTAATTCCCCTGCAGGGAGGAGTCTATGGTAAGTGCCGCAATCTCCTCTCCCTCAGGCATTTGAGGAACAAGGACAAGCTGGCACCAGATGTTGTCTCTGCTGCAGCCGGAAAGCAGGCACAGGGCCAGAATCAGAGGAAAGAACTTTCTCATAGGCTGAAATTGATTTCCATCCCGAAGTACGGGGTTACGTTGCGCCGGATATAGCTTCCGTTGAGGGTATAGTCCGGAGAGACGGACAGCAGGCGGTTCACAAACAGCGCCACGCCTATCTTGTCCCTATAAAACTTCTTGGTCACTTTCAGGTTGATATGCATGGCGAAAGGCACCAGATAGCTGTAATTCAGCTCATCATACTCCCGCACCATGTAGCGGAGCAGCGGGTCGGAAGCATCGGCCTGGGTGAAGGGATGCTCCTGCAGCTCCTTGTCCACCCATTTCAAGGGCAGGCTGCTCTTCTGGACGGGATGGTGATTGGTGTACCAGGAAGTCTGGAAAGAGGCCGATACGATGAGCCCCAAGGAGGGAATCTGGGTATCCGTCATCAGATTGGTGGTCAGGGCCTCGTAGGTGCTTCCGTCGTTGCTTTCATAATAGCCGGCATAGGGATATCGCGCCCCGGCCACCATCACCGACGGCACCTCCCACTCGGGAACACTGTTGGTGTTTTTGGTCACGAACCAGGCGCCATTGGCGGTGATGCGGGTGCCGATGGCCCGGATTCGCGGGGCCGAAAAGGTGAACTCGATGCCCTGTTTGAGGGTCTGGCTGCCGTTTACCGTCTGGGAATAGGCCGTAAGCAGGGTGTCCAGTACATACGGGAGACCTTCCAAGGAGGGCGGCCCGGTAAGCGTGCTCTTGTCTATGCCGCTGCCGTCATATTTCTTGTACTCCCTTTCCACTATGGTGGAGGCGCTCCGGAAACCGGAGCTCATGTTTTCGCGGAAGAGGGACAGCGTGAGGTTGAAGCCGTTCCAGGAGACGTCGGCTCCCACCTCTACCTTGAGGTTGCGGGCGGGGGCCAGCGCGTAGTTGACGGGGTTCACCTTGAACACCTTCATGTTCACGCGGCGCAGCTCCTTCTCCGAGGGCCAGTAGTTAAACTGCGTATAATCAGAGAAATACGGAGCAGGATAAAGCATATCCATGGTGGGGAACTTGGTGTGCTGCCCCACGCCCGCATACACGCCCGCCTCCAACGCATGGTCTCCCAGGAAGGCCCGCGGGAATTCCACCCGCACATTGGCCCGGGGATCTACGTAGGGCTTGAAATTGACGGCGTATTCCTTTCCGGCCCCGGCCAGGACGCCGATGCGGGCACCTGCAGCCCATTCAAAGCCCCAGGCACCGGCGTGGGCGCGTCCGCTGGCCTCGGCAAAGGCCGACAGCTGATGGTTGGCCGGAATCTCGGAATAGGCACGGGGACGGGTGCCCATGGATGTGGTGAAAGGAAGCGCGGGGTCAAAGATGGAACCTTTTCCATAGTTCTTGTCCAAGGTCCACTGGAGGCCTCCCTTGAACTTATGCAGCCCCGTCTTGAAGCTGGCTACGGAACTCAGGTAAACATAGAAGGGCCGGCCGTCCACCTTCAGGGTGGCCTCGTAGCGAGCCGGAACCATCACGGCGTCCCACTCCCCCGGCTCCGTAGCAACGGAAACCGGCGACTCGGTGGCCGATATGTTGTATTTCCAGCGGTCTATCAGGTCTTTCTCGAAGCTGACGGAGGCCTGGGTTACCCAGCTCCGGAAGAAACTTCCGTTATCCGTTGCCGTGACGGAATAATCGGCCCCGGCCTGCACGCGGTTATAGGACGACTTGTAGGTCTCTACCGGCCCCATGTCTCCGAAATCCAGGTTTTGGTCACTCTTCTGATTGTCGAAGGAGCCGGTGTAGTCTATGGACAGGTTCACGCTGTGCCGCCAGGCGGTCTCCCACGTCTTTCCCATCCGCAGGGTGCCGGTCAGGCGTTTGTAATTCTGCCGGGGGTTGCGGGGATCGGCCTCCGCGTTCAGGAAGTTGACGCCGGCGTTGAGGGTGAATCCCTTCCACTCGGCATCCTTTCCAAGGTAGAACAGCTTGGAGTTCATGTCGGCCTTAAAACGGGCCCTGAAGTTGTTTCCGCCGCGTTTCCGGATGATTTTCATGAGGCCGCTGGTGAGGTCTCCGTACTCTACGGAGGCAATGCCGCGGACCACCTCCACCGACTCGATGTCTTCGGTGCTCACCGTCCTCAGGTCTGTTCCCAAGTTCACAAAATCGCTTCCAAGGGAGCTGAAGGCCGGCGTATATTGCAAATTGGCATTGTTGCCGACGGGTTTTCCGTCAATGATGATGCCCGTGCCCAGGGCCGATGTGGCATAGTTCCCGCTCACCGACGCGGCGCTGCGGAAATTGGCAATCTGGGGCGAGGTAAGCGAGGGGTCCACGGCCCGGCCGCCCGGAAGGAGCTCCAGTACGTCCCGGATACTGGAAGGCTGGATGTGGGAAATGGCGTCCTTCCCTATCTTGGAGGTGGCTGTGACGCCTTTTTCTTCCGTAGCGGTCACCACCACTTCGCGGATGGTGAACGAGCTCAGGGAGTCCGGATACACCCACGAGGCCGACGTATCCTTCTGCTGGGCGGCGGCCACAGGCGCCAGCCCCAGCATCAGAAACCCTATGAAGAGCATTCTTCTCATTTGAAGCGCGGTTTCACCCAGTTGTCCAGGGAGGAGGTGAAGCGGAGCCCGGGAAGGGAACGGTCAGAGGGATAGGCCCGTTCATAGCTGGCCACCGGAGAGAAGTCGCTGCTTCTCAGGGCCCAGAAGCGCTCGCCCTTGTCGTCGGAGGTTTTCACCGTATAGTAGAAGAGGTCCCCTACCACCACCTGGGAGCGCTGTCCGTTGGACATACGGGAAATCCGCTGACCCGGAGCCACGTGAAGCTTCTCCATCAGCCCGTAGTAGGCCTCGCGGTTCCATTTGGGATAGAACGCGGCATAGAACTTCTCTATCTGGGCTATGCTCATATACTCATACTGAACATGCCCCTCCAGGAGCAGGGCAATGCGCCGGCGGGTTGCGGGACTGATGTGCTGAACATCCTCTCCATAGATACGGCAGGTGCCGCTCTGCGGCTTCAGGTATCCCATCAGGATATTGATGGTGGTGGTTTTTCCGGTGCCGTTTTTGCTCAGAAGGCCCACAATCCGGCCCGGAGCCACCTCGAAGTTCAGATCTTCATAGATTTTGCGCTTTCCATAGAAATGCGTCAGGTGTTCACAGCTAATTACACTATCTGCCATTCTTTAAGCTATATTTTGGGATTGCAAAGGTAGAAATGAATTCTTTTTTTCACCATCCTCATTTGTGGGGATTTTTTTCGTATCTTTGAGCATTATGAGACGTCTTTTCTTCTTCCTCCTCCTGAGCCTTGCCAGCCTTGGCGCAGGCGCTCAAACGGTCGTATTCGGCCCCAAAAGCCGCATTGTTGCATCCCCGGACTCCCCCGCCGCCGCCATTTTGCAGCGTTACCTGCCCGAGGCCACCGGCTTCGCCTTTCCCATCGTCAACGCCATCCCCAAAAAGTCCGATATTGTCCTTCGGGAAGTGGACGGCCTGGGCGAGGATGCCTTCCGTATCGGCCTGGAAAACGGCGCCGTCGTGCTGGAGGGTTCCGGAAAAAGCCTCTCCTACGCGGCCTGTGACTTCCTGGAGCAGGAAGTGGGCATGAACTACTGGGGCGGAGGGGAATACGACCTGCCGCGGGTCAAATCCGTGGTTCTGCGCCCCCGCACGGAGGTTCCGGCCTTCCGCTATCGGCAATGCAGCCACTATCTCCTGCGCGAAGACCCGCTTCTTCGCAGCTGGATGCGCCTGGAAGAACCCTCAGACCTGTTTGTAGAGAATCTTTGGGTACACACTTGCGACCGGCTTTTGCCTGCCTCCCGCTACGGAGCGGCGCATCCGGAATATTACGCCTACTACAATGGGCGGCGTCATCCCGGCAGCGCCAGCCAGTGGTGCATGAGCAACCCGGAAGTGCTGGAAATCGTTTGTGGAACACTGGATAGTCTGTTCCTCGCACACCCCGAACAAAAGATGATTTCCATCTCACAGAACGATGGCTCAGACACTTACTGCCGTTGTGAGACTTGTCAGGCCATTATCGATGAAGAAGGGAGCCCTTCCGGCCCCATCCTGCGTTTTGTCAATGCCGTAGCCCGGCGTTTTCCGGACAAGGAAATCTCTACGCTGGCTTATCTTTTTTCCGTAAAGCCGCCCCGCAAGACCGTTCCGCTGGAAAATGTGTCCATCATGCTCTGCGACATAGACTGCCGTCGTCAGACTTCCCTGCCGGAAAATCCTTCCGGTCAGGAGTTCATGCGCCATTTGGAGGGCTGGAGCGCCATCTGTGACAATATTTTCCTCTGGGATTACGGTATCAATTTTGACAATTACCTCTCTCCTTTCCCCAACTTGCAGACCATCAAGGACAACATGGTCATTTTCCGGGACCACGGTGTCAAGATGCACTTTTCCCAGATAAACAGCTCCCGGGGCGGGGATATGGCCGAATTAAGGCCCTATCTGGTCTCCAAACTCATGTGGAACCCGTCGGCCAGCCTGGACTCCCTGGAGCGGCATTTCTGCGAGGCCTATTACGGCAAGGCGGCCCCTTATATCCTGCGTTATATCCATACCCTGGAAGGCGCGGCAGTGGCTACGGATGTGGATTTGTTCATCTACGACTCTCCAGTTTCCTACAAGGGAAATATCCTGCAACCGGCCCTCCTGAGGCGCTACAATGCCCTTTTTGACCAGGCCGAAGCTGCCGTGGCCCACGACTCGCTCCGCCTCTCCCGTGTGCAGCGCACCCGTCTTCCCCTGCAATATTCAGCTTTGGAGATAGCCAGAACGGACCTTGGACGGGACAACGCCGCCGTGCAAAAGGCCCTGGACCTGTTTGAAAGCCGGGTAAGGACCTTTGGCGTTCCCACGCTGAACGAGCGGGCCAACTCACCTCTTGCTTACTGTAAACTCTTCAGAGAACGGTATTTGTCGTCGCCGGAAGGGAATCTGGCCTTTGGCTGTCCCGTTACCTTCACCATAGAGCCCCGTCCCAAATACCGCGAACTGGGGAAAACCGCCCTTACAGACGGCCTCTACGGCGGTGCCGGCTATGTGGAAAGCTGGGTGGGCTGGGAAGGAAGCGACGCCGACTTTACCATCGACCTGGGCGCACAAAAGGCCATCCAGGCCATTGGCGTGGACTTTTTGCGCCAAATCGGAGCCTGGGTGCTGGACCCCCGGGCCGTAGAGTTTCTGGTATCGGCCGACGGGGAACAGTTCAGCCGTTTCAGCTATTGCGAAATCCCGGAAAACCGGAGCGGAAGCATTGAATTCACCCCGGTCTGGGGGTATTCCCAAAGCACCGCCCGCTACGTACGCATAAAAATATCCGGGCAGAAAATCTGCCCGGAATGGCACTACGGTGTAGGGAACCCTTGTTGGTTCTTCGTAGATGAAGTCTGGGTGCGTTAGCGCAGCTGGAAAATTACCGGGAAGGTGTAAGTAACCTTTACGGCACGGTCACGCTGGCGGCCGGGCGTCCACTTGGGAGAGCTGGAAACCACGCGGACAGCCTCTTTGTCCAGGGACTCGTCCACGCCGCGGAGCACGCGCACATTGGTGACGCGGCCGTCGGCCTCTACGGTGAACTGAAGGGTCACACGGCCCTGTACGCCGTTCTCCTTGGCAATTTCAGGATATACCAGACGGGAATTCACCCACTTGGAGAACTCGTTGGCATCACCTCCCTGGAAGGAAGGCTTCTTTTCTACCAGCTGGAAAGGAATGGCTTCTTCCTCCACCTCTTCCTCTTCCACGACGGCTTCCTTGTAGTCCTGAATTTCGAAGGCCTGGTTGTTGTCTTCCAGGTTCATGAACAGGTCTTCATCGAGTTTGATATCGTCGTCCACGATATCAATCTGGTCACTCAGAACGGGGATGTTGGGGGCCTCGGGCGGGGGCGGAGGGAGCTCGTTCTGGATGGCAACCATTTCTTCCTCGATTACGGCCTGGGTGGTGTCCTCGAGGACGGCCACTTTGGCATCTTTGGAAGAATAGTTGAACGCCAGGTACACAATGCCCAGAGCAACTACAAGACCAATCTCCGTAAAGAGCAGGCGCTTGTTCTCAAGGCTGGCTTTGGGGGATTTCTTTACTTCCATGGTATAAAAATTAATTGGTTGATATTCTTCTGATGCAAAGTTCGGAAAGAATAATTTAGTCTCCAAATAACGGGGGAAAAACAATCTCGCAAAAGCATTTTTGCAAACGCCTGATTATTAAACGATAGCGAGAGATGTCGAAAACTAAAATCTCGCATTCCGGTGAAAAGATGTCGAAAACCCGCACTTTTCGGCCGTTTACCAACAAGGGCAAGTTACCTGTCCAAACAGGTCAGATACAGGGTTTTATGGGCTGAACCGGACTGTTTCAGGCGCTCTTTGAGCCTGTAAAGCCGGTTGTAAACATAGGGCTTGTCCTTCTCCAAAAGGGTGGAAATGGTAGTGGTGGAAAAGCCGGATGCCGTAAAAAGAAAGAGCATGAAGTCTTCTTGTTTCATGCTGGGGAAATCGGCCTTCAACTTGGTTATAACGCCGTCCGAAGACTCATTGAGGGCCTGTTCCAACTGACGGCGGACATTTTCATCGGCCCGCAGGCCGTCCACGATGGATTTTACCTCTTTCAGGATGCGGGGCTGGAGGTTGTCCGTGCCTTCGTAAATGTAGTATTGCTCGCAAAGGCGGTCCAATGCGTCGAACTTGCGGCCCGTCTGGCGCTTGGATGCAGCACCCAGGCGGGCCTTCAAGTCTTCGGCTATGTTCATGATGCGCTCATTCTCCTCCCGCTCCTCCAGAAGCTGCTTCTCCAGCTGAGCCTTGCGAGCCCAGAAATACAGCACCAGAGTGGCCAGAATGGCCGTTATGAGGAGAACAAGCGGACCCATCTTACAGATTGCGGAGGAGGTTGGTAAGGGAGACCTTCTTGTCAATCATTTCCCTCAGCTCGCTAATCTTGACACGCTCCTGGGTCATGTTGTCACGGTCTCTGACGGTTACGCAGCCGTCGTTCAGGCTGTCGTGGTCCACGGTTACGCAGAAAGGCGTTCCAATGGCATCCTGACGGCGATAACGCTTGCCGATGGAGTCTTTCTCGTCGTACTGATAGGAGAAGTCGTATTTGAGCTCGTCCACCACCTTCTGGGCCAGTTCCGGCAGGCCGTCTTTCTTCACCAGGGGCATCACGGCCACCTTGATGGGGGCCAGCGGGGCAGGAATCTTCATCACAACGCGCTCTTCACCGTTTTCCAGCTTCTCCACCGTGTAGGAGTGGGAGAGAACGGCCAGCACCATACGGTCTACGCCGATGGATGTTTCAATCACATAGGGCGTGTAGGAGGTATTCTCCTCAGGGTCAAAGTATTCAATCTTCTTGCCGGAGAACTTCTGGTGGTTGCCCAGGTCAAAGTTTGTGCGGCTGTGGATGCCTTCCAGCTCCTTGAAGCCGAAGGGGAAGTTGAACTCGATGTCCGTGGCGGCGTTGGCGTAGTGGGCCAGCTTCTCATGGTCGTGGAAACGGTAGTTTTCGGCCCCCATACCCAGGTTCACATGCCATTTCATGCGGATTTCCTTCCATTTTTTGAACCAATCCAGCTCCGTGCCGGGCTTGATGAAGAACTGCATTTCCATCTGCTCGAACTCCCTCATGCGGAAGATAAACTGACGGGCCACAATCTCGTTGCGGAAGGCCTTGCCAATCTGGGCGATGCCGAAGGGAATCTTCATGCGGCCGGTCTTCTGGACGTTCAGATAGTTCACGAAAATGCCCTGGGCGGTCTCCGGACGCAGATAAATGGTATTGGCGCCCTCGGCCGTGGAGCCCATGGACGTAGAGAACATCAGGTTGAACTGACGTACCTCCGTCCAGTTGCAGGTGCCGGAAATGGGGCATACGATATTGCAGTCCATGATAATCTGCCGATATTCGGCAAAATCATTGGCCTTTTCGGCGGCCACATAACGATTGTGGATCTCATCGTATTTGGCCTTTTCACGCAGCACGTTGGGGTTGGTGGCGCGGAACTGCTCTTCGTTGAAGCTGTCGCCGAATTTCTTGCGGCCCTTGGCCACTTCTTTCTCGATTTTTTCTTCAATCTTGCCCAGGTAGTCCTCAATCAGGACATCGGCTCTGTAGCGCTTCTTGGAGTCTTTGTTGTCGATGAGGGGGTCGTTGAAGGCACTCACGTGGCCGGAGGCCTCCCAGATGCGCGGATGCATGAAAATGGCGGAGTCGATGCCTACGATATTCTCGTTGAGGCGCGTCATGGCCTCCCACCAGTAGTTCTTGATGTTGTTCTTGAGCTGGACGCCCATCTGGCCGTAATCATAAACGGCGGCCAGACCATCGTAAATTTCGCTGGAAGGGAATATGAAACCATACTCCTTGCAATGGGCTACCAGCACCTTAAATAATTCATCTTGTGTCATATAGCAATAATTTTTAAGTTACGTGAACAGTTCCGGAAACGCCTCCCGGATGGCAGGCTTGGATATCTCCAAAAGCGGCTTCTTTACAAAATCCCGCTGGCCAATCAGGGGGTGGGGGACAGTCAGCTCCGGCAAATCAATCCGGTGGGCGCCATAGCAGAGAATGTCTATGTCAATTATCCGGTCATGGTAAACCCGTCGGCCCTCTTCATCAAAAAGGGCCTCCTGCGTGCGTCCCAGAGCCTTTTCTATCTCCTTTACCTGGCGCAGAATCTCCAGGCCGTGTTCCTGGGGCGTTCCTTTCCGGGGAAGCCGATACAGCACGCACATATTCAGGAAAGACGGCCCCTCGAAGCCCCACGCGGGTGTTTCCACAATACGGGAAATGCGCTCCGGGTGCATCCCGAAGGCCTCGTCCATCAGGTTCATGGCCTTCAGTAGGTTCTTTTCGCGTTCTCCCAGATTGGAGCCCAAGCCCAAAAACACATCCACCCTTTCCATCAGTCGTTCAATTTACTATAGTCGTCTTCCTCGTAGTCCAGGCCCAGTTCCACACGCGCCTCTTCCGAGAGCATGCTGCGGTCCCATTCGGGCTCAAACGTGAGTTCGATAGCACATTTGGCAACCCCGGGAACTCCTTCCACGCCCTGCTGGACCTCCATCATCACCTGATCGGCCATGGGGCAGTTGGGCGCCGTAAACGTCATGAGGATGCTCACCTCATGTGCCTTATTGATGGTAAGCTCGTAAATGAGCCCCAAATCATAGATATTCACGGGGATTTCCGGGTCATAAACCTCTTTCAGGGCCGATATCACCG